>ERZ827492.25-NODE-25-length-177108-cov-26.933280_pt1 | contig 177108 bp, 165 predicted proteins | sample MGYA00519704_ERZ827492 | MGnify/ENA primary metagenome ERZ827492 (study PRJEB31778, sample SAMEA3449325) | human gut metagenome | biome: human gut; feature: human-associated habitat; material: faeces | place: United Kingdom | collected 2010/2012 ... | reverse complement strand
ATACGGTGTAATCAAGATTATCTATTCTTTGTCTATATATTTTTCAGTGTGCTAACACACTAAATTTTTCTGGTGACAATTACGACGAGGACCCACCTGTTCCCATCCCGAACACAGAAGTTAAGCTTGTCAGTGCCGAAAATACTTGCGGGTTACCCTGCTGGAAAGATAGGTCGTTGCCAGATTTTTTTTATGCCTAAAAATAGGAACATACATTAGTCTATAACATTTTTAATAGATTAATGTATGTTCCTTAACTATATAAATAAAAGGATAATTATATACAATAATATAACTATCCTTTGTTCTTAGTCTAAAAATTCAATTCTGTTATTATCTAAAGATTTAATTCTAGCTAAAGAATAAACGTCATATCCCATTTTATCTAAAACCTCTCTACCAGGCTGAAAAGACTTTTCAATAACAATTCCTATACCAGCAACATTGGCACCAGCCGATTCAATAAGTTTTATTGCACCTTTACCAGCTTCCCCATTTGCCAAAAAATCATCAATTACTAAAATATTATCATTTTTGTTAATATATTTTTTAGATAATGTTAAATTATAAACATTATTTTTAGTAAAAGATTTTACTTCAGCTTGATAAAAATTATCATCTAGAATTTTTGAAGTTTGTTTTTTTAATATTACCATCGAAACATTAAGTTCAATAGCTGTCATAAGAGCAGGGGCAATACCGGAACTCTCTATTGTAAATACTTTTGTAATATTTTTATCTTTAAAATATTTTGCAAATTCTATTCCAATTTCTTTCATAAGTTCTGGGTCTACTTGATGATTAAGAAAACTATCAACCTTTAATATTTCACTACTTAATGCTTTGCCATCTTTTAAAATTCTATTTTTTAGCAAATCCACTATAATCACATCCTTCTAATATTATAATAACAAAAAATAAAAAAAAAGTAAATTAAATTTGTTTAATTGATGTGAGAGGTGGGAGGTGGGATTCATTACAAATTCAAATCTGTTTTATTAATATGTTTGAAAATGTAATCTAATTAATATATAATAACGAAAGAAGGGGTGAGATTATGGGAAAAGTGATGTGGAAACCAGGTACATTTATATATCCAATACCAGCAGTAATGGTATCTTGTGGAGATATGGAAAAGTCAAACATAATAACTGTTGCATGGACAGGAATATTAAATACAAATCCAGCAATGTGCTATATTTCTGTAAGACCAGAAAGATATTCATATAATCTTATAAAAGAAACAGGAGAATTTGTAATAAATTTAACAAATAAAGATTTAGCATATAAAACAGATTGGTGTCGGAGTAAAATCAGGAAGAGATTTTGATAAATTCAAGGAGATGCATTTAACAAAAGAAGAGTTAAACTTTGTAAAATGCCCAGCAATAAAGGAAAGCCCAGTATCTATAGAATGCAAAGTGAAAGAAATAAAGGAACTTCGGAAGTCACACTATGTTTATGGCGGAGGTATTATCAATAAATGCAGATGAAAAGTACATTGATGAAAAAGGGGCTTTTGACATAACAAAATGCGATCTGATTGCTTATGCAAACGGAAAATATTTTGAACTTGGAAAGCAAGTTGGAAAATTTGGGTATTCAGTGCAGAAAAAGAAACAATTAAAAAAATATCAAAGATAAAACTTTGATATTTTTTTTGAACCTTTTTGTAAAATTAGACATCTAATATATGGAAACAGTAATTATTTATTAATATTCTTAATAAGCTCTAACATTTCGAGCAATTTATCAATATTAATATTTTCCTTTTGAATGAAATTACATAACTTTTGATTTTTAGAGATATCTGTGCCTGCAAAATCACTAGAAAATCCTAAAAAATCATTTGGAGTAATGCGATACAGCTTAGATAACTGCATAATAACTTCAATGGGGACTTTACTGTTTCCGGTTTCATAATGTCCATAGGTTGAGCGAGGAATTTTAAGAAATTTTGCGACTTCTTGCTGTGAAAAATCATGATCCTCTCGAAAATCTTTTATTATCTCGTTAACTTTTTTCATAAACTTCACCAATATAATTTTAACCAAAAATTGAGATAAAATTATTTATATGCTCAAAAAAAGATTTTTTTATATTGACATGCTCAAAATGTTAGCATAAAATGCAAAAAAGAACCAACAAATGAGAGAAAAAAGAGAACTTTAGGACAAAACTAAAAAGGAGGAAACAAAAGAAAGATGGATAAGGAAAAACTAGAAAAGCAAGGAGAAGCTGGAGTTGAAAAAAGTGACAAAAAAGAAACAATCGGAATAAAATTACCATGGTGGATTGGGTATACATTATTAATGATTATAATTGTTTCAGCATTTTTTTTAATTTATAAGGTATTTACAAAATATAAAACAATAGAGACAATAGCAAAAATAGATGATTCCGTATTTACAATAAATCTAGACAAAGATACAATTGAGGCGGGAGAGACTATAAAAATAGAAACAACAAAGTATAAAGAAAATGTTACATTAGTATCATCTAATCCAGAAATAATAAAAACAGAAGGAGATATAATTATAGGAGTTGCAGAAGGAGAAGCAACTATTTATGCAAGTTACAATGAGGAAAAAAGCAATGAATTAACATTAAAATGCATAGTTAATTTAAATGAAATTGTTTTAAATAAAAGCGAATTGGAAATAGTAATAGGTGGAGAACAAAAAATAATTGCTACTTTGGTTCCAGAAAATTCAACTTATAAAGAGTTGAATTGGCAATCTTCAGACAATAGTATAGCAACAGTAGAGGATGGGTTAGTAAAAGGATGCAAGGAAGGAAAAGCAACAATAACAGTAACAGAGATTAATACAAAAAAAGAGGCTAAATGCAACGTAACTGTAAAGCCAATTGAAGTAGAAAGTATTAGTTTAGATGAAAAAGACGTAAAACTAGGTGTTGGACAAAATTATATTCTAAAAGAAATTATAAAACCAAGTAACGCAACAAACAAAGATATAATATGGTCAAGCTCAAATACATCGGTTGTCTCAGTGCAAAACGGAAAGATAAAAGCAGTTGGGGTAGGAGAGGCTAATGTAAAAGTTACTGCAAGTAATGGGAAAATAGCAACATGCAAATTTCACGTTACACAAAATGCACCAACAAATAAAAAGAAATATGTTATAAATTCTTTTAATGTAAGAACAGGACCAGGAACAAATTATACATTATTAGCTACTACAAAAAGAAATGAAGAAATTGAAATACTAGATGAAACAAATAGCTATGCAAAAATAAGATTAAGTAATGGAACAGTAGGATATACAGTTCTAAAATCATATTCTTCTTCAAGAATGTATTATATTGAAGGGGTACCATTTATAAATCAATTTAGTTTAGGATATCCTACAGGATGTGAAGCTGTTGCTGCAACAATGGCTGCAAGATATTCTGGATATAATGTAAGTTCTGCAACAATTATTGCAAACACTCCAACAGATACAAAAGGAAAAAGAAAAGAAACAAAAACAAAAGAAATAAAGACAGAAGTATTAAATGAAGAAACGGGAGAAATGGAAACAAAAATTACTATAACCGAAGAAACAGTATGGGTAGGAGAAAATCCATTTAAGTATTTTGTGGGACACCCAACAAAAGGAAAATCAACAGGATCATATGGTTGCTTTGCAGGTCCAATTGTAACTGCACTTAGAAATTCTGGAGTTTCATGTACAGACATTTCTGGCTCATCAATAGATACAATCTTCAGCTATATAGAAAAAGGAAAACCAGTAATAATATGGTGCAGAGCTAGAGGTGCTGATTTAACTCAAGGTGTAACGTGGCAATACCCGGATGGAAGTGGAGAATTTACAGAACTTGATGGGGAACATTGTGCAGTGTTAATCGGGTATGATGGAGACTATATATATTTAAATGATCCAGCAGTAGGAAAGGGAGTAAAACAACCTAAAAGCAAATTTATAAGTAATTGGAAAAAATTATATAGCCAAGCAATAATAATCAATTAAAAATTAGCAAAATAAAAAAGTAAAAATAATTACAATATGAACTAAATTTTCTGTGATGAAATAAAAATAAAGCTAGTTAAAAGAGCTAGCAAAGAACCTTATGTATAAATTAGTTTGAATGAATCAAAAATGCATAAGGTATTTTTATACTTGAAAATATTTTAATAGAAATTAGAAACAATAAACAATTGAAAAAGAGAAAAAACTAATATATAATGCAAAAGTAAAGTTAAGTTTTATAAAAAATAAAATATACATAATAATACAAATGAACCAATTTAAAAAAACTAAAGTCTAATAAATATGGAGGTAGAAAAATGTCTATTATTACTCAAATAAAAAATGGAGATGAACAAGCTTTTGCGGAACTTATAGAAAAATATAAATTACCAATATATAAAACAGCAAAATCAATATTAAAAGATGAAGATGATGTATGTGATGCTATTCAGGATACAGCATTGAGTATATATAAAAACATACAAAATTTAAAAAATGAAGAGTATTTTAAGACATGGGTAATAAGAATTACAATAAATAAGTGTTATGATATTTTAAAAAAACACAAATTAAACAATGAAAAAATGTTAAAGGCACAAAAAGATGTGGCAGAGTCGCAGACTAATTTTGCCAATAATGTAATATTACAAACTGATTTGCAAACAACACTGGAGTTATTAGAAGAAAATTTAAGAACAGTAACTGTTTTATACTATTATAATGATTTGTCAATATCAGAAATATCAGACATTTTAAACATACCAAAAGGAACAGTAAAATCAAGAGTATTCAGGGCAAGAGAAAAGCTATATGAAATATTAAGCAAAGAGGAGGTGGATACAATTGAATAAAAAAGACATATTCATAAAAGAAAAATTACAACAAGATAAGAAAATATCAGATAAGGCAAATAAAATATTTGATAATATTAAGGGGGAATTTAAATTGGAAAACAATGAGAAAAAAATAATTAAAATAAGTTTTAACAAATTTTTAGCAATAGCAGCATGCCTAGTAATAGTAGGATTTGTAGGAATTAATATTTATGCAAATTCTTTAGGGAAACCAAATATAATATCTGGAATACAAGCTTTAATAAGGAAAGAGAGAAAAGAAAATACTGATGAAATAGCAAAAGAACTATTCGAAAAAGGTGCAGAAGAAATAAGAAGACTACAATACTCAGGACTTATAAAGGAAGAGTATGAAGTAGAAGGAGATTTAATAGAAAAAAACATAAACGGAAGAGTATATGTAAAAACAAACGAAAAATATGAAAAAGCAGTGCAAAAATATGAAAAAATATTTACAGACAAAGCATTAGAAGATGTTCTTGCAGAAAGATTTGCAAATGTAGATGGAGTCTTATACATTAGCTATGGAGGAGCTACAGGATGGGGAATTACAAATGTAGAAGTAGAAAAAACAAGTGAGAAAGACGGAGAAATAGCATATAGAGCTTCATATAATGATGTAAGTATAGAAGGATTTGTTGATGATAAAAAACAAACTTGCGAATTTAAAATAAAAAAAGTAAATGGAGAATATAGAATTTCAGAAACAAATTATTACAATTTAGGACAAGAACTAAATGTAGATCCAGACGATAATAATAATAACTTTGATAATGAAATAGCAAAAGAATTATTTGAAAAAGGCGCTGAAGAAATAAGAAAACTATACTACTCAGGACTTATAAAAGAGGAATACGAAGTTTCTGGAAACCTTATAGAAAGAAGAATAAACGGAAGAGTATATGTAAGAACAGACGAGAAATATGAAAAAGTAGTACAAAAATACGGAAAAATATTCACAGATAAAGCATTAGAAAATGTTCTTGCAGAAAGATTTGCAAATGTAGATGGAGTCTTATATATTAGCTATGGAGGAGCTACAGGATGGGAAATTACAAATGTAGAAGTAGAAAAAACAAGTGAGAAAGACGGAGAAATATCATATAGAGCTTCATATAATGATGTAGGTATAGAAGGATTTGTTGATGATAAAAAACAAACTTGCGAATTTAAAATAAAAAAAGTAAATGGGGAATATAAAATTTCTGAAACAAATTATTATAACTTAGGTGAGTATGATAAAACAACAGAAAATATTAGTGACTCAGATATAATGATAGATAAACTTAAAAACAGAAATACAAAATATAGAGCCAATTACTATTACAGATTAGCTTCATTAAAAAATAATAATGACGGAACATATACAGCAATAATAGAATTTTATACTCCAGTAATTATATCAGAAACAGAATATAAAAACATTGCTAGCAAAGGGTCTGGAGAAATAAATGGTGTTTCATACACCTTTTCAAATAAAAGTAATGAGGATAATATAGGATATGGCTATATTTACAAAAATAATGAAAAATATACAATTGAAAAACAAGAAGCTGGATATGCTTTTTATAGTGAAACAGGTGGAGTGGTTAAGACAATAGATATGCTAGATATGTCATTTGAAATGATACTAGATAAAGATTTTGGTATACAACAAATTCCATCAGGAGGAAGCTATACATTAAAAGAATATGCTAGCAAATTAACAGATAAATTTATAAGCAATAATGTGATAACATTCGAATATTCAAAACAAAATGGTAAATTATATATGGCAAGAGACTCTAGATAAATTGGAAAAATAAGATAATTATATAAGTATGACAAAAAAACATAAAAAAATCCGTAAAAACCTTGACATAAGTAATAAAATATGATAAATTATATAAGCTATGTTTCTAAATGGGAGCATAGCTTAAAAAACGCATCGTTAAAAACCCGCAAAACAAAGTTGGAGGTGGAGCTAAAAATGGCTGCAAAAGGACCAAGAGAAAATATAACATTAGAATGTACAGAATGTAAAAGAAGAAATTACACAACAAGTAAAAATAAAAGAAACAATACAGATAGACTAGAAGTTGCTAAATATTGCAAATATTGCAAAAAGAGAACAACACATAAAGAAACAAAATAAAGAGTGTAAGCATTAACTTGTTTATAAAATAAAAAGAGTAATGCGTCCCCTTACAAAATAGGAGGAATAAAATGGCTAAGGAAACAAAATCAAATAAAGATTTAAAAAATAAAAAACATTTTTTTAAAGATTTTAAAGCTGAACTAAAAAAAGTTATTTGGCCTACACCAAAGCAAGTTGTTAATAATACAATAGCAGTTGTAGTTATTGTGTTAATTACAGCCGCAATTGTTTTTGTATTAGATGTAGTGTTTGATTTAATTAATGAAAAAGGTATTAACAAGTTAAAATCAAATGTTAAACAAAAAGTAGTTATTGAAAACAATATAGAAACAAACACAGATCAAAATAATGTAGAAACAAATAGTGCAGAAGGTGAAGCAGAAAGCCAAGAAAATTCTGTAACGGAAATAGGAGGCTAAGATAAATGTCTCAGATAAAAGAAAATTTAGAACCAAGATGGTATGTTGTACATACATATTCTGGGTATGAAAACAAAGTAAAAACAGATTTAGAAAAAACAATAAAAAATAGAGAGCTAGAAGATTACTTTTTTGATATAGTAGTTCCAATGGAGGAACAAATAGAAATTAAAGACGGTAAAAGAAAAGCAAATCTTAAAAAAGTATTTCCTGGATATGTATTAGTAAAAATGATAGTAACAGAAGAATCATGGTACATAGTTAGAAATACAAGAGGAGTAACAGGATTTGTAGGCTCAGGAACAGATCCAATTCCATTGACTAATGAAGAGATTAGAAATATGGGATTTGAAACTACTATTATAAATGTTGACTATGAAGTTAACGATTCTGTAAAAGTAGTAAATGGACCTTTATCAGGATTTATTGGAACAGTTCAAGAAATAAATAAAGAAAAAAACAAAGTAAAGGTTATGGTTTCTATGTTTGGAAGAGAAACTCCAGTAGAATTAGAGTTCTCACAAGTAGAAAAAATATAAAAAAGGAGATTGAGAAAAATGGCAGAAAAAGAAATTACAAATGTCGTTAAATTGCAAATAGAAGCTGGGAAAGCAACACCAGCACCACCAGTAGGACCAGCACTAGGTTCAACAGGTATCAATATCATGCAATTCACAAAAGAATTCAATGAAAAAACAGCAAATCAACCAGGTATGATAATACCAGTTGTAATAACTGTATACCAAGACAAAACATTTACATTTATTACAAAAGTACCACCAGTTGCAGTTTTAATAAAAAAAGCATTAAAAATCGAAAAAGGTTCAGGAAAACCAAACAAAGATAAAGTTGCTACAATAACAAAAGCACAAGTAGAAGAAATTGCAAAAACAAAAATGGAAGATTTAAATGCAGCTTCTTTAGAAACAGCAATGAGTATGGTTATGGGTACTGCTAGGTCTATGGGCGTAGTAGTAGCTGAATAAATGAAAAAATAAAAAACAGGTATCAAAAAATTGATATAAATTTAATTGGGAGGATGAAAATCCGTTAATACCAAAGGAGGAAATAAAATGAAAAAAGGAAAAAGATATCAAGAGTGTGAAAAACTTATTGATAGCACAAAAAATTATAGTGCAAAAGAAGCACTAGAAGTATTTGAAAAAATGCCAAAACCAAAATTTGACGAAACAGTTGAATTACACGTAAAATTAGGTGTAGATGGAAAACAAGCTGACCAACAAGTTAGAGGAACAGTTGTACTTCCAAACGGAACAGGTAAAACTCAAAGAGTTTTAGTTTTCGCAAAAGGTGATAAAGCAAAAGAAGCAGAAGCAGCAGGAGCTGACTTTGTAGGAGCTGAAGAATTAGTTCCAAAAATTCAAAATGAAAATTGGTTTGATTATGACGTTATAGTTGCAACACCAGATATGATGGGTGTTATAGGAAGATTAGGTAAAATATTAGGACCTAAAGGATTAATGCCAAACCCAAAATCAGGAACAGTAACTATGGATGTAACAAAAGCAATAAATGAAATTAAATCTGGTAAAGTAGAATATAGATTAGATAAAACAAATATTATTCACTTAGGATTTGGAAAAGTTTCATTTGGAAGCGATAAATTATTAGAAAACTATGAAACAATAATGGATGCAATTCAAAAAGCAAAACCAGCAGCAGCAAAAGGACAATATATTAGAAGTATTGCAATAAGCACAACAATGGGACCAAGCATATATTTAGCATAGTATAAAAATAGAAAATAAAAGCCAAAGACAGTAGGCAAAAAATAAGCCCTACCGAGGTAAAATAAGAGTATATAAACTCTGTTAATGCCTCGAGTAGGTATTTAACAGAGTTTTTAATTTTAAAAATATATAACAAAAAATAATTTGGGAGGTGAATCAATTGGCTAGCGAAAAAATTATAGAGCAAAAGAAAAAAGAAGTATCTGAATTAGCTGCAAAAATAAATGAAGCTAAGGTAGTTCTTTTAACAGATTACAGAGGTATTAGCGTTGCAGACGTAACAGATTTAAGAACAAAATTAAGAGAAAAAGACGTTGAATACAAAGTTATAAAAAACAACATAACAAGAAGAGCTTTAGAAGAATGCAAAATAGAAGGATTAGAAGAACTTTTAGAAGGACCAACAGCAATTGTTATGGGAAAAGGTGATTATCTAGATGCATGTAAAACAATATATGAATATGCAAAAGATAATGATTTCTATAAAATAAAAGGTGGAATAATTGATGGAAAAGTAATGACAACAGAAGAAATAATAACACTTGCAAAATTACCATCAAAAGAAACATTACTATCAATGCTTGCTGGTGCATTACTTGGAACTATATCAAAATTTGCAGTTGCACTTGATCAAGTTAGAATTCAAAAAGAAGCAAACGCTTAATAAAAACAAATAGGGTGGTGACCAAGCACCAAAAATTTAGGAGGAAATAAAATGAATAAAGAAGAAATGATTGAAGAAATCAAAAAAATGACAGTAGTAGAATTAGCTGACTTAGTAAAAGCTATAGAAGAAGAATTTGGAGTATCTGCAGTAGCAGCAGCTGCACCAGCAGCAGGAGCTGTTGCAGGAGCAGCAGAAGAAAAAACATCTTTTGATGTTGTATTAAAAGAAGCTGGAGCAAACAAAATACCAGTAATCAAAGTTGTAAGAGATGCAACAGGATTAGGATTAAAAGAAGCTAAAGATTTAGTTGACGGAGCACCTAAAACAGTTAAAGAAGGAGTTTCTAAAGACGAAGCTGAAGAATTAAAAGCTAAATTTGAAGAAGCTGGAGCAACAGTTGAATTAGCTTAGTTTTATAACTAATATAGAAAAGATTGCAATTCATATTGCAGTCTTTTTTTCATTTTTTCTAATTGCATTATAAACTTTTATATAATATAATTAATTCTAGGAGGCAAATTATGGAACAACAATATATGGGAATAATTACAGCAACAATCGAAGAGTTTGAAGCTATAAAAAATATAATGGATCAAATTGAAGAAGTAAAATATTATGATTTGAACTTTTGCAAGGGAAAAATAAATTCAAAAGATATAGTATTAGTTAAATGTGGAGTAGGAAAAGTAAATGCAGCCAGAACAACTCAAATATTAACAGACGAATTTAATTTAAAAAGTATAATTAATGTAGGATCTGCAGGAGGATTAAATAATAATCTAGAAATAGGTGATATTGTTATAGGAAAAGAACTTGTCCAACATGATTTTGATATTACTCCATTTGGACATGAAAAAGGTTATATAACAGAAACAGGAAGATTTTTTAAATGTGATAAAGATTTAATAGATACATTTAAAAATGTAAAAATTGAAGGAATAAAAATAATAACAGGAGTTATAGCATCAGGAGATATATTCTGTATAGATACACAAATGAAAGAAAAAATAAAGGAAAAATTTAATGCTGACTGTTGCGAAATGGAAGGAGCAGCAATAGCACAAGTATGTTACTTAAATAAAATACCATGCTTAGTTATAAGAGCTATATCAGATGTGCCAAATGGAAAAAATAATATTGACTGTGATAACTTTATAGAATTGGCTTCAAAAAATTGTGCACAAATTATTCAAAAAATGTGTTGACAAAAAATGGAAGTTAATGTAACATATAAATATATTTAATTCATAAATATCTATTTGAATTTCAATTCTTACGAAATTCAAATAGATAAATAGTTTACAACAAACGTTTTTACAAAATCTTAAAAAATTCCAAAGAGGTAAAATATGTTATCAATAGTAAAAAGTATGTCATTGCTAGGTTTAGATGGCTTTCTTATTTATGTGCAAGTAGATGTTTCAGCAGGAATTCCAGGATGGGACATTGTAGGCCTTCCAGACACAAGCGTAAAAGAAGCAAAGGAAAGAGTTAGAACAGCAATAAAGAATTCAGGTTATGAGTTGCAAAGCAGAAAAATAATTGTAAACTTAGCACCAGCAGATACAAAAAAAGAAGGATCTGCATTTGATTTGCCAATTGCAATAGGAATATTACTATGCACAGAGGTAATTGGGCAGATTCCGGAGAATATAGCATTTATTGGAGAATTATCGTTAGATGGAAAAATAAATAAAGTAAATGGAGTACTTCCAATGTGCATCGAGGCTAAAAAATTAGGGATAAAGCAAGTAGTATTACCTAAAGAAAATGCACAAGAAGCAGCTGTTGTAGAAGACCTAAATGTTTACGGAGCTAATACACTAGGAGAGGTAGTAGACTTTTTAAATGGGAATTTGAAAATAGAAAAAAGCAATGTTGATATAGAAAAGTTATTTAAAAAAGATAATAAAAGTTTATTTGATTTTAGTGAAGTAAAAGGACAAGAAAATATAAAAAGAGCATTGGAAATTGCAGCAGCAGGGCGGACATAATTGTTTACTAATAGGAAGCCCAGGTTCACGGAAAAACAATGATGGCAAGAAGAATTCCATCAATTTTACCAGACTTAACATTTGAAGAAGCTTTAGAAACCACAAAAATACATAGCATAGCAGGAGTACTAGATAAAAAAACTCCTATAATTACAACAAGACCATTTAGAAGCCCACATCACACAATTTCAAGCACCTCTATGGTACGGAGGAGGCAAAATTCCAAAACCAGGGGAAATTAGTTTAGCACATAATGGAGTTTTATTTTTAGACGAACTACCGGAGTTTAATAAAAACACATTAGAAGTATTAAGAGGACCATTAGAAGATGGAATAATAAGTATTAGTAGAGTAAATGCATCACTTACATATCCGTGTAATTTTATGTTTGTGGCATCAATGAATCCATGTCCTTGTGGATTCTATGGGTCAAAAGAAAAAGAGTGCACTTGTTCTCCACAAGCAATACAAAGATATATGGGAAAAATAAGTGGCCCTCTTTTGGACAGAATAGACATACAAATAGAAGTTACAGCAGTAAAATATCAAAAGCTAGAAACAGAAGAAGAGGCAGAAAACTCTAGCAAAATAAAAGAAAGAGTAAATAAAGCAAGGAGAATTCAACAGGGAAGGTATAAAGAAAATGGTATATATTCAAACGCAGAACTTACACCTAAATTAGTAAATAAATATTGCAAGTTAGATAAAGAAGCAAAAGCTATAATGCAGAATGCATTTGAGAAGCTGGGGTTAAGTGCAAGAGCACATGGCAGAATTTTAAAAGTAGCAAGAACTATTGCAGATTTAGATGAAGAAGAAAATATAAACGTAAACCATATTGCAGAAGCAATACAGTATAGAAGCTTAGACAAAAAATATTGGAATAACTAGGAGACAAATGAAAAAGATAGAATTAATAAAAAATACAGATAAAGAATTTCCACAAAATCTGTTAAATATAGAAAAAAGCCCTAAAGAATTATACATAATAGGCAATAAAAAATTACTAAACAAAAAATCAATAGCTATTGTGGGAACAAGAAATTGCACACCTTATGGAGCAGAATGCGCAAAAAGATTTGCAGAAGATATTTCAAAAAATAATATATGCATAATAAGTGGAATGGCAGTTGGAATAGACACATTTGCACATAAGGGAGCATTAAAACAAAAAGGAAAAACTATTGCAGTATTAGGATGTGGGTTCGATTATATATATCCAGAAGAAAATATAGGTTTATTTAATAAGATAGTAGAAAATGGAGGATTGATTATCTCAGAATATCCGCCAAAAACAAAAGCAGTTTTATCAAAATTTCCATATAGGAATAGAATAATAAGTGGACTATCTATGGGAACATTGGTTGTAGAAGCAACAAGAAATAGAAGTGGAAGTTTAGTTACTGCAAGATACGCAAAAGAACAGAACAAAAAAATCTTTAGTATACCTGGAAATATTAACATTAAAATGAGTGGAGGAACAAACGATTTAATAAAAGAAGGAGCAAAATTAGTTACTTGTGCAAACGATATATTAACAGAATTTAAAATAACTGTGGAAAACATATCAGAAAAAGATGAAAAAAGTGTAGAACCTGAATTTTTAGAAATATATAATCAAATAACATATATGCCAATAAATATAAATGTAATTGCAAAAAAATGCAAACTAGATATAGCAAATGTATCACAAAAACTATTATTAATGGAACTAAAAGGATATATAAAAAGTATACCGGGGAATGAATATGTGAGGTTATAAATGTATATAAGTCATGAACTAGGGAAAATAGGAGAAGATATTGTAGCAGATTATATAACTAAGTTGGGATATAAAGTATTAGAAAGAAATTTTGAATGTAAACAAGGAGAAATTGATATAATTGCAAAAGATAAAAAAGAATTAGTTTTTATAGAAGTAAAAACTAGAACAGATATGTCTTATGGAGAAGCAAGCGAGGCTGTTACATATACTAAAAAAAGGCATTTAATTAATTCAATTAAATACTATATTTATAAAAGAAATTTAGAAAATGAGTTCATAAGGATAGATGTAGCAGAGGTTTATATAAAATGTGGAAAAGTAAAAATAAACTACATAAAACAAGCAATTTATTAAAATTTCTTTCCTTGACAAAGCTTATAAATAAATATATAATAAGCACGAATAATGTGGAGAAAGAGGTTTTTCTGATGAAAAATTTAAAAAGAATTTCTATTATAATTTTATTAATATTATCGATGTTAACAATTAATTCATTAGCTACAACAGGAACAGTAAATGCACCAAATGGATTAATTTTAAGAAAAGAAGCATCAAAATCAGGCGAAGTAATAATGACAATAAGTGATAAAAGCAAAGTAGAAATAATAGAAAAATCCGAAGAATGGTATAAAGTAAAATATGGTAATTATGAAGGCTACTTATTTGCAGAATATGTTGAAGCTGAAGAAGAACCAGAACAATCAACAACAGTAGAAGAACCAAAAGCAGAACAACCAACAGAAGAAACTCCAACACAAGAAGAACCTAATAAAACAGAAGAAATACCAGAACAAACAAGTGAATTCCCAAAGCAAGTACAAGCACCATCAAGTTTAAAAGTATATATTTTACCATCAATTACAGCAAGTGTAGTAAATAATATAGAAGTAGGCAAAACGATAACAGTAAATAAAGAACTTAATGATTGGGCAAATATAACATTCGAAAATAAAAGCGGATGGGTAAGAAAATCATTAATAGAAAATGCAGTTGTATCAGAAAAACCAGAGGAACCAAAACAAGAAGAAACAACACAAACAGAAGAGCCAAAACAAAATGAAGTAACATTTGAAACTAAAAAAGGTTATATAAATGCAGATATGTCTGTAAATGTAAGAGAATCAGCAAGTACATCAGCAACTGTGCTTATTACATTAAATCCTAACACAGAGGTAACAGTAGTAGGAGAAGAAAACGATTTTTATAAAATAGAGTATAAAGAATATAAAGGTTATGTAGCAAAAAGACTAATTTCAGATACTCAAGTGCAAGTAACAAGTAGAAGTAGTGCAGCAAGAATAACAAATGAGCAAGAAGAAGTACAAGAAAATCAAACATCAAATATGGAAGCAAACCAAACAGCAGGAGAAAAAATAGTAAACTATGCAAAAAAATATATAGGATATAATTATGTATCTGGTGGAACAACACCAAGCAATGGATTTGATTGTTCAGGATTTGTATATTATGTTTATAATGCATCTGGATATTCATTAAGTAGACTATGTTCAGTACAAGCAAAAACAGGTACAGAAGTTTCAAGAGACAACTTAATTCCAGGAGATTTAATATTCTTTAATAATGGTTCAAATGGAAGTATTGGGCATGTCGCAATATATGCTGGAAATGGAACAATAGTACATGCTGCAAACACAAGAAGAGGAGTAACAACAGATACAATAAATAATGGATATTACAATACATATTATTACACTGCAAGAAGAGTGTTTTAAAAAACGGGGGAAATACTTTGAGGTGATAGTATAGAAATATTAACAATTACTGTTCGGGTATATTATAGGAATAATTTATGGGCTATGTTTTAATAAAAGCATAGCCTTATTTTTTACATGCATTCCGGCATTAATATATGTATATAAAAAGCAAAAAAGTAAAAACATATTTAGGTATTTAAGAATTTTTATCACAAGAAACTTAGCAATAGCATTTATGTTGATAGCCTTAATTGGAAACACCCAAGTATTATATCTAAAAAATGAATACTCAAAAGTATATAAAAAAGATAAAAGTATTATAAATGAGATGGCAGTAATTATAAAGGGACCAATTGAAGGAGAATATAATTACAAATATACTGTAAAGGTAAGAACAGGAAAATATAAAAATAAAAAATTTATAGTTTATATTAATAAAAAGAATAAAAAATTATTTGAATATGGAGATTTAATTAGAATAAAGGGTGAATATTATGCACCAGAAATTGCACGAAATTACAAAGGGTTTGACTATAGTCAATATTTAAAAACATTAAATATATATGGGGCAATAAAAGTAGAAGAAGCAAAAATAATAAATAAAAATCAATTATCTCCAATTTTAATAAATATAAATAATGTTAGAGAAAAAATGATATACAATGCAAATAAAAATATGCCTCAAAGGACCGCAAATCTTCTCTTAGGCATTTTAATAGGCGAAAGGGATAACATACCAGAAGATATAGTAGAAAGCTTTAGGACGGCAAATCTGTCGCATATACTAACTGTGTCTGGAGCACATACATCATATATTATTTTAGGAATAACATACCTAATTTCAAAAAGCAAAACGCCAAAAAGAATAGGGTATATTATAACTATAATAGTTTTGCTTTTATTTATAATAATTACAGGAGCAAGTTACTCAGTTATAAGAGCGTGCATAATGGCAATAGTAGTAATAGGAGCGAAGATATGCTATAGAAAAGAAAACTTTTTTACAAGTATATGCATCTCGCTTATTATAATACTAATTCAAAATCCGTTTGCAATAAATGACATAGGATTAAAACTCTCATTTATGGGAACAGTTGGAATAATTATATTTAATAAAAACATTAAAGAGATATTTGTAAAATTAAAGATAAAAAATAAGATAGTAGAAGCTTTAAGCATTACTTTTTCTGCACAACTCATGATTATGCCCATAACAATACTAAATTTCAATACGGTTTCTTTAACATTTTTTATATCTAATATATTAGCAAGTCCACTCCTGGGAATAATAATAATCTTGGGATTTGCATCAATATTTATATTCTTTATTCTGGAACCAATCTCTAAAATTTTGTTTTTAATATTACATGCATTGTTGGAATTATTAATAGTAATTTCAAAATTTACAGCCAATATACCAGGCTCCGAGATATTAGTAAAAACTCCTAACATAATATTTGCAATAATATATTACATTTTAATTTTATTTTCTAATTATTTTTTTCTAATTAAAAAAAATCCAATAAGAAGATTTCACAAAAACATAATAAAAACTATTACAATAAAAAACATAATAAAAGCTATTAAAACAATTGTAATTGTCTTAGTTATTCTTTCAACAGTTAGCAAGTTAAACAATATAGTAAACCCAGCATTAAAAATATATTTTATTGATGTTGGACAAGGGGACAGTACGCTAATAGTTACACCTAAAAATAAAAAAATATTAATAGATGGAGGAGAAGGAAAAACAAATATACTGCTTCCATATTTGCTAGATAGAAGAATAAATAGAATAGATTACATCATAATTTCTCATTTCGACAGCGATCATTGTAATGGATTAATAGAAGTAATAGAAAAAATGAAGGTAAAAAACATAGTGATATCAAAACAGTCAGAGGAAAGTGAAGAATACAAAACTATTTTAGAGATTATAAAACAAAGAAACATTAAGCTTTACGTAGTAAAAGCAGAAGACGAAATAATTATAGAAAAAAATTTATACATAAAGATATTAAATCCTGCAGATAAATTAGAGTTTCAAGATTTAAATAATAATGCGATAGTTGCAAAACTAATATACAAAAATTTTAGTATGTTATTCACAGGGGATATAGAGAGGGCAGAAGAAAGCTTGGCAAAGAAATACAAGAGCGAATTAAAAAGCACAATATTAAAAGTTGCACATCATGGCTCAAAAACTTCTACAAGTGAAGAATTTTTAAAATATGTAGAACCACAAATTGCATTAATAGGAGTAGGAAAAAACAACAAATTTGGGCATCCAAACCAAATTACAATAGAGAGATTAAAAAGCATACGGAGCCAAAATATATAGAACAGACCAAATGGGAGAAATAGAAATAAAAGTTAATAAAGGAATAATAATAAAAACTAAAATTGCAACTAATAATTAGTTGCAAAAGGTAAATAAAATGGAAAACAGCCAGATAAGCCATATAAGGGCAGTTTTAATGTAAGAGTGGGTTCAGAACTTCATAAAAAAGCAGTTATGATGGCAAGAATAAGTAATATGTCATTAAATCAATTTGTTGAAAATGCAATAAAAGAAAAAGTTGCACTTTGTGAAAAAAGTTAATAGTATATTTTTACAAATTTAACAAATACTAAAAGCGGTGATGAAGCATGAAGAAATATGCAATAATTATGATAATAGCTTTGAGCTTGGGCTTTTTAGTAGGAATATATTTGTATAAAATAAACTATGAAAAAAATAGTAATGAAGAGATAAAGATTGCACAAAAAATAGAAGACGAGTGCACAGATTTTGCAGAGTTAGAAACAAGCGGAATGCTCGCAACAGTAATAACAAATGGGCAAGAAGAAAAAATATCTCCTAATTGTTTACTAACATTAAAAATGTACTATAAAACATGTGGACATCTGATAGAAAAATCTCAGAATATAGAGCAGAACTTAGTAAACTTAACAGAAGAAGAACTTAGAAAGCAATTACCAGAGTGGGAAATACAAAAATTCACTCCAGAGCAAATTGTTTTATATAAAGAATTAAATGAATTTTGTAATGAACATTATAAACTAAAGATTGAAAATGGATATGTTAGAGTATATGAAATAGATGAACAAAAAAACGAAAAAATTTTAAGAAGCACAGATATATCTAGTGAATATTTGACACCAGAAGATTTAGAAAAATTAAAAAACGGAATAGAAATCTACACAAAAAAGGAGCTAAATAAAACAATAGAGGATTTTGAATAATCCTCTATTTTCCTTTTATAGCTTTTTTTAAATAATCTTGAATATAGAATGCTCGAACATACATTATAAAAGAAAACAATGTAGTAAATACTGCTAAATAATATATGTAAGTATCAAAGTGTGGAAGCATTGGAAGACTATATTCTGGATGACCAACTAAACTAGCATTCCAATACAAAATAAACAATGAACATACAATTGCTACATAAAATAGTACAGTTGCAAGTTTTCCATACCACTTACTAGATACCACAAGTTCTTTTCCATAAAGGAAAGAAGCACCAGCAATCATAAGAACCTCTTTTAGTAAAACTACAAGCATAATCCAAAAAGGAATTATTCCTTTTATAGAAAGAACTACAAGAATAGTAAGTTGTGTAGCTTTATCTGCAAAAGGATCCATAAGCTTACCAAAATCAGATATTAAATTAAAACGTCTTGCAATGTAACCATCCAAAATGTCTGTTATACCAGAAATAGTAAGAACTACAATTGCTGCAATATAGTTATTATTAAGTGCGAACAATACAATTACTGGTATTAACAAAAACCTTACTACAGTTAAAATGTTTGGTAAATGTTTAAACATAATATTTCCTCACTTATTGTATATTAAAAACCAATTTTTCTCCATCAAAATTTACAAAAATTGTTTGGCCAGCTTCAACCTCTTGACGTAATATTAAATCTGAAATTTCGTCTTCTACATATCTTTGAATAGCACGCCTTAAAGGTCTAGCACCATATTTTAAATCTGTTCCTTTTTCTAGCACAAAATTTTTAGCATCATTAGAAACTTCTAATTTTATATCTTTATTTTCCAAAGCTTTAGCTGTTGATTTTAGTAGTAAATCCACTATTTGTAAAAGTTGTTCTTTTGTTAAACTATCAAAAACAACAATCTCATCAACCCTGTTTAAAAACTCAGGTCTAAACACATCTTTTAATGCATTTTCTATTTTACCTTTATCAACAGTTTGTTTACCAAAACCTATTGAATTATTATTTAAATTAGAACCTGCATTAGAAGTCATTATAATTATAGTATTTTCAAAACTAACAGTATTTCCTTGGCTATCTGTAAGTTTGCCATCATCTAAAACTTGAAGTAAAATGTTAAATACATCTGGATGAGCTTTTTCTATTTCATCTAAAAGAATTATAGAATAAGGTTTTCTTCTAACTTTTTCTGTTAATTGACCAGCCTCATCATATCCAACATAACCTGGAGGAGAACCAATTAATTTAGCAGTAGAATGACTTTCCATATATTCAGACATATCTATTCTAATAATTGAATCTTCATTTCCAAACATTTCATAAGCTAAGGATTTAGCAAGTTCTGTTTTACCAACACCAGTAGGACCAACAAATATAAATGAAGGTGGCCTTTTTGAACTTTGAAGTCCAGCACGGTTTCTTCTAATAGCACGAGAAACAGCTTGTACCGCAGCATCTTGACCAATAATGTGCTTATGAAGATTAGATTCTAAGTTAAGAAGCTTCTCTGTTTCTGCTTCTGTAATCTTTTTTACAGGAATTTTTGTAGCATGTTCTATAACTTCTGCAACATCATTTACTGTAAGTTTTGTTAAAACTAATTTTTTATTAAGTTCATCAATTCTTGCTAAGATATTACATTCTGCTGTTTTTAAATCAGCAGCTTTTTGATAATCTTCAATAGAATCAGACTCTACAGCTTCTTCCTTTTCTTCTTGAATTTTTGCTAATTGAGACTTTAATATTTCAAGTTCATATAATTCTTTATTATCCAAATTTATTTTAGAACAAGCTTCATCTAAAATATCTATAGCTTTGTCCGGTAAAAATCTATCATGAATATATTTTTCAGACATTTTTACAGTTTTTTCTATAACATCATTGGAGATTTGAACCTTGTGGAAATCTTCATAATATTTTTTAATTCCCTTTAAAATTTCAATAGTATCATCAATAGAAGGTTCTTCTACTAGAACAGGCTGAAATCTTCTTTCCAAAGCAGAATCCTTTTCTATGTATTTTTTATATTCCTTTAAAGTAGTAGTTCCTATTAATTGAATTTCTCCATTAGAAAGAGAAGGTTTTAAAATGTTTGCAGCATTCATAGAATGTTCTGCGTCACCAGCACCAATAATATTATGAATTTCATCAATAACTAAAATAATATTTCCAGCCTGTTTACATTCATCTATTAAAGCTTTCATTCTTCCTTCAAATTGACCTCTAAATTGAGTACCTGCAATTACTGCAGTCATATCTAAAAGATAAACCTCTTTATTTAAAAGCTTTGCAGGAACTTTTTTTTCTGCTATTTTAATTGCTAAACCTTGTGCAATGGCTGTTTTACCAACACCAGGTTCACCAATTAAACATGGATTATTTTTAGAACGTCTATTTAAAATTTGAATAACTCTTTCAATTTCTTTATCACGGCCAATTACAATATCTAGCTCATTTTTTCTGGCTTTATTAGTTAAGTTAGTACCATAAATATCTAAAAAGCTCTTTTTCTTTTCCTTAGGCCTTTTTTCTGTTTTTACTTTTCTTTTACCGGAAGCATCACTTTCTGTTTCTTTACTAGTAGACGAATTATCTCCAAACATATTAGAAAAAATAGAACCCAAAGGAATTCCACCATCTTCACTCATGCTTTCAGGATTTATATTTTCTATATCAATATTTTGAGCGATATCTCCAAAAAGATTCTCAAATTGTTTTGACATATCATTTAATTCATCCTCAGATAAATTTGCTTGCTTTGCAAGGACTTCTAAAGGATTAATTCCTTTTTCCTTTGCACAATTATAACAAAGCCCTTCCATAGAGCTATTATCACCATCTATTTTTTTCGTAAAAATCACAGCCATATTTTTATGGCAGTTTGAACATAACATATATATATCACCTGTCTAAAATCAATATAAATAATAATACATTAAAAACGAGCAATAGTCAAGCGTAGCTTGACTTTATAGGCAAAAAGTGGTAATATTGCAAGGTATATAGGAGGAGTTTTTAGTGGAAAAATTATTAGACATTTTATTAGATACTTTGCTAGACGCAATAAAATTATTACCGTTTTTATTAATAGCATATTTAATAATGGAATGGTTAGAACACAAAACTACAAACAAAACAAAACAAGCAATAAAAAAATCAGGAAAATTTGGACCATTAATAGGAGGAATTTTAGGTGCATTCCCACAATGTGGATTCTCTGTAACAGCAACAAATCTTTATGCGGGAAGAGTAATAACCTTACGGAACTCTATTTGCAGTATATTTATCAACATCAGATGAGATGTTACCAATTCTATTATCAGAAGGTGTAAACGGAGTTTTAATATTAAAAATTTTGGGAATAAAAATACTAATAGGAATTTTAGCAGGATTTTTAATAGACATATTATTAAGAAAAAATCACAAAGAAGAAAAAGAAGAAGATATAGAAGACTTATGCGAACATGAACATTGCCATTGCGAAGAAGGAATATGGAAATCGGCAATAAAACATACAGTAAATGTACTTATATTTATTTTAATTATATCTTTAATATTAAATATAATAATTAAAATAATAGGAGAAGATGCACTAGGAAGCTTAATTTCAAACAAACCAATATTAGGAGCATTAATTGCTGGACTAATAGGTTTAATACCAAATTGCGCATCATCAGTAATACTAACACAATTATACTTATCAGGAGTATTAAATTTATCAGTAATGATTGGTGGACTTTTAGTAAATGCAGGAGTAGGACTTCTAGTACTATTCAAAGTAAACCATCATCCAAAACAAAACATAAAAATTATTTTAACACTTTATACAATAGGAACAATATCTGCAATGTTATTACAACTTTTTGAAATGAAAGGATTGCTATGAAAAAAATATTATCAACAATAATTATATTCTTAATATTTATTTTAATATATTTTTTACAATCGAATTTGTTTAATTGGTTTAATATTGCAGGAGTAAAACCTAATCTTTTTATAATCTTAGCACTAATAGTTGGATTATTTGTGGGGAAAATATATGGGGCTACAACAGGAATTGTTCTAGGACTATTATTAGATTTCTTTATCGGAAAAAGATTAGGCATATATGCAATACAATTGGGACTAGCAGGACTACTACGGAGGAATATATAATAAAAACTTTTCAAGAGATAGCAGAATAACAATAATGCTAATGACAATAGGAACCACTTTGCTATGCGAAATAGTAATGTATATATACCAAATAGCAAATGGAGCAAATCTAGAATTGCTAGCATTTTTAAAAATAGTTTTGATAGAAATTATCTTTAACCTAATGATAATAATAATAATCTATCCATTAATACAAAAGCTAGGAAGAAAACTAGAAGAAATATTTAACGAAGATAAAGTGTTAACTAAGTACTTTTAAGCTGAAAAGGAGAGAATTGGTATGGACAAAAGGAATTTAAGATACAACATACTTACAGTATTAGTCTATATAATTGGAATAATAATTCTTGTTCAGCTTTTTAATTTACAAATAGTTCATGGACAAGAATACAGAGAAAAATCAAGCACAAGACTTACAAGAGAAACAAAAATAGAAGCAGCAAGAGGAAATATATTAGATAGAAACGGAAATACAATAGCAGGAACAGTTACACAATATAGTCTAGAAATATATAAAAGTAAAATAGACAAACAAACATTAAACAATACTTTATTACAAGTAACAAAAGTATTAGAAGCAAACAACGATACTTATAAAGATAAGTTTCCAATAACATTAGAACCACTTGCATTTACAATGGATACTCAAGAAGAAATAAATGATTGGCTAAAAGCAAATAAACTAGAAAAAGACTTAACTCCAGAAGAAACAATAAATAAGTTTAAAGAAAAATATGAAATAAAAAACGAAGACATTAACGAAGTAAGAAAAATAATAGCATTGAGATATGGCATAGAAAAAGAAGGATATAGTAGTATGAGTGCATATATTATATCTAACAATATATCTAAAGCAAGTGTAGCAATATTTGAAGAGCAGAGCTCAAAATTTCCTGGAGTAACAACATCTACAACTCCAAGAAGAAAATACTTAAGAGGAAACTTAGCATCACATATTTTAGGATATATAGGGCCAATAAACAAAGAAGAATTAGATAAGAATGATGGATACTCAATAAATGACTATATTGGAAAATCAGGAATAGAATACTTATTTGAAAAATATTTAAAAGGCGAAAATGGAAAAAAACAAACAGATATGACAATAGAAGGAGCTACATCAGCAGAATATATAACAAAAGAAGCAGTAGAAGGAGACGATGTAGTACTTACAATAGATGCAAACTTGCAAACAGTTGCAGAAACAGCATTAAAAAATAACATAGAAAAAATAAGAACAGGTGGATTCGCAGAACAAAGGAATGTAAACAATGGAGCAGTAGTTGCATTAGACGTAAAAACTGGTGAAGTATTAGCATTAGCAAGCTATCCAGATTTTGAACCAGAATTATTTATAGATGGAATAAGTAATCAAAAATGGACAGAATATACACAAGAAGGAAAAAGTGCATTAATAAATAGAACAATGAGTGCTTATGCGCCAGGTTCAATATTTAAAATGGCTTCTGCAATAGCAGGGTTAGAAACCGGTGCAGTAACAAGAACAGAAACAATTAATGATACTGGTGTATATCCAAAAGGATATAAGCCAAGATGTTGGTATTATAAAAGTTATGGAAGAGGACATGGACCACTTAACGTATCAGGGGCAATAAAAAATTCTTGTAATTACTATTTTTATGAATTAATAACTAGAATGGGAATAGATAACCTAGAAAAATATGCAAGATATTTTGGACTAGGAGAAAAAACAAACATAGAATTACCAGGAGAAACATCTGGAACATTAGCAGGAAAAACATTGTACGAAAAATTAGGACAAACTTGGTACTACGGAAACTCACTATCAGCAGTAATAGGACAAGCAGAAAACAACTTTACTCCATTGCAAATAGCAAGATATATAGCAATGCTTACAAATGGAGGAAAGAAAATAGATGTAACACTAATAAAAGATATAATAAATGCAGAAGGACAATCAGTTCCAAAAGAAGAAATAAATCTATATGTAACAGAAAAATTAGGAATAAAGAAAACAGAACAAGAAGACTTAAACATTAACCAAGACAACTTAAATGCAGTACTAGAAGGCATGAAATCAGTTACAACAGAAACAGGAGGAACAGCATATTCAGTATTTAAAAATTTCCCAATAGAAGTAGGAGGAAAAACAGGATCAGCAGAAGCGGGAGATAATGTAAACGCATGGTTTGTTGGATTTGCACCTTATGAAGCACCAGAGATAGCAGTAGTTGTATTAGTAGAAAATGGCTCACATGGATACTACGCAGCAGAAGTCGCAAAAGAAATTATAGAAGCACACTTTAAATTAAAAGAAAATGTAACAGAAAACAACACAGCATTGCCATATACAGAACAACAAAACTAATAAAGGAGCGATAAATATGAGAAATCCAGTAGGAATAAGCATGAAAAAAGATGAAATAATAATAAGAATAAGTGAAGGAGCAACACAAAAAGAGACAGTAGAATGCTTAAATAAAAAAATACCAGCATTAAAAAAATTATACAAAAGTGAAAAAACACCAATATGTGTAGTAGGAAAAGTATTAAAAAATAAAGAAATAGAAGAAATAAGAAAAATAATAAACAAAGACATTGATGTAGAAGTAACTTTCGACAGCCCAAAAGTATTGGGATTACACGGAATAAAAAGAGTTTTTGAAAAAGAAATAGAAAATTCAGAAACAAAATTTTATAAAGGAAACATGAGGTCAGGGCAAAAAATAGAATTCGAAGGAAGCCTAGTAATACTAGGAGATGTAAATGGAGGAGCAGAAGTAATAGCAGGAGAAAACATAGTAGTTTTAGGACATCTAAGAGGACTAGCACATGCTGGGGCAAAAGGAAACAAAAAAGCAATAATAGCAGCACAAAAATTAGATTGTCCACAAATAAGAATTTCAAATATAGTAAAAGAAATAGAAAAAGAAGAAACAGAAGCAGAACAAGAATGCAAATATGCATACATAGAAAACGATAAAATCATAATGGAATAATAATAAAAGATTCAACTTGGTGAAAAAGGGGTCAGACCCCTTTTTCACCATTTATATTTATGAAAGCAACAATAAAATTAGCACAATAAATAAAAGCTGATCTTGAACGCCTTCATTATAAAGAAAAATCAGCAAACATATTAAAAGAATGTCATCATAATGCAAATTAATTCCAAAAAAAGAAAAACAAAAATTACTATCGTCATTTCCAATAGGTAAAGCATTGTAAAAAGAATTCATCATTTCTTTTTATCACCACCCATAAAAGGGAAAACCTCCATAACCTTACTCATATTCATAAGTTGAATATACTGGTCAACTTTAGATTTACGGCTTTCTTTTAAATATGGCTTTAAACATTGCAAAAGGTTAGCACGGGGGTCATCCTTTGCATTCATTTTATCCATAATAGATTTCATCCTCATAATAGTTTCAATATCAATACCATTTGTGTTATTTTCACTACTTTGACTATCATTTGAATTAGAAGAATCAGATGACGAAGCATTTGCATTATTTGAAGAATTAGAGTTATTAAGCATATTAAATAAATTGTTTACCATATCAGGCGAAACATTATTTTGACCAGCAATATTATTCAATTTTTCAAAAACATCTGACATATCTTCATTATTCAAAATTATCAAACCACCTTATAGTTGTTTATTATTACTTAAACTAAAAAACTAAAAACAATCTATTTTGATTTGTTTTGCAAATCTCTTAAAATTTCATCTTTACTTTTAGTTTGAAGGATCTGGTTAGCTTTTGCAATTCCAGTTTCTAACTCTTTTTTATCCATTTTAGAAAGCATATTCATCATTTGAGCAATATCAAAATTGTTATTATTATTCAATAAAATCACTCCTAATTAAATATATGTATTAATACAATATGATATTCAAACAAATAAAAAGTGTGAATAAAAAGACATTTTATTACACTACATGGAAATATACTGAAGGGTTAAATAAAGAATAAGACATAAAAAATCACCTAGGAATTAGCTCATAGGTGATTTTTTATATTTTACTATTATCTAATTATCATATTCTCTCTTCCTGCGCCAGTTCCTATAAATTTAACAGGAACGCCAGTAAAATCTTCTATTCTCTTTAAATATTTTTTAGCATTATCTGGTAGTTCTTCAAAAGATTTACAATTACTTATATCACCGAAATTTCCTTCAAAATCTTCATATACGGCATAAGAATTATTTAAAAAATCAACATTTGTTGAGAAGTCAGTTGTCTCTTTTCCATTAAAATTATATGCAACACATAATTTTATATTATCTAACTTACCAATAGTATCAACATGATTTACAGCAAGCCCAGTAATACCATTTAATCTAACAGCATACTTTAATGCAACTAAATCAAGCCATCCACATCTTCTAGGTCTTTTAGTTGTAGTTCCATATTCATGCCCAAGTTCTCTTATTGTATCACCAATTTCATTATTTTGCTCAGTAACATAAGGACCAGCACCTACTCTTGAAGAATAAGCTTTAAGAACTCCATAAACCTCTCCAATGTCTCTTGCTCCAACACCACTACCTGTACAAACACCACCAATAGAAGGATTAGAAGAAGTAACAAATGGATAACTTCCAAAATCAATATCAAGTAAAGTTGCTTGAGCACCCTCACAAATGACCTTTTTACCTTCATCTAATGCATTATGGATTAAAGTAACAGTATCTGTAATATATGGTTTTAAAATTTTAGCATATTCCTTGTAATCTGCAAGAGTTTTTTCCAAATCAACAGTTTCATGTCCATACATTTCAAAGATTTTATTCTTATTATTAATATTAATAGTTAAAAGCTCTTCAAAACGGTCAGAAATTAAATCTTCTGCACGAATTCCGCATCTCTCATATTTATCACAATAAGCAGGACCAATACCTCTTGCTGTTGTTCCAATTTTATTGCTTCCTCTATTTTCTTCTAACAACTTGTCCATTTCAATATGGTAAGGAAGAATAATATGAGCTTTATCACTAATACGCAAATTATCAGCAGAATAACCATGCTCTTTTAAATTTTCCATTTCTTCAATTAAAACCTTTGGATCAACAACAACACCATTACCAATAACTGCAATAGTACCTTTATTTAAAATTCCAGAAGGAATTAAATGAAAAGCAAACTTAACGCCATCAACCTCAATAGTATGTCCAGCATTATTTCCACCAGAACATCTAACAGCGATATCTGCCTTGCTTCCTAGGTAATCAATAATTTTTCCCTTACCTTCATCGCCATAAAAGCTTCCTAAAACTACATCAACTTTTGACCTTGACATAATAATCACATCCTAAAATAAAATATGTTCAATCTTGTTAGAAAGAACATAAATATTATCGTACAAATATATAAAAAAGTCAAGATGTGGTAGTTAATCTAAAATTGTTTGGTAATAAATCAGAAATAGAATATTCACTAATTTTATCTCCTTCAGAAAGAGCATAAATTTTAAAATCCTTATTAACAAATTCACTCATAAACTGTCTACAATATCCACAAGGTAAACAATCATCTAAAAAGTCAGGTTTACTACCACCACAAACTACAATATACTCAAAATCTCTTTCACCTTCCGAAATAGCCTTTGTAAAAGCTACCCTTTCAGCACATATTGACTGTATTCCATCATTTTCAATATTGCATCCGGAATAGACTTTTCCAGATTTACACATTAAAGCACATCCAACATAATATTTACTATAAGGAGAATAAGAATTCTTTCTAACAGCTTTCGCAATTTCAATAGCATTAGTTAAGTCCATAAAATACCTTCTTTCAGAATTATTATATTACAATTATTCTATATTATGAGGAAATAAAAGTCAAACAAATTGTAATTTGTAACCTTTTTTATAACTGTTTCATAAAATATACCAAAATATTTATACGGAGAGGATGAATAAAAATGCTAAGTTACATAATAGAAGGAGGAAGAAGGTTAGAGGGAACTTTGGACGTTTCAGGCTCTAAAAATGCTTCACTTCCTATAATAGCAGCCAGTATATTAAGTGGAAGAACCACAAAATTATATAATGTGCCAAACATACACGATACGCAAATAACTTTGAAAATATTAGAGATTTTAGGTTGCAAAATATATAAGAGAAATGGTAAAATAGTTATAGATTCGAGCAATATGGAAGAACACAAAATTCCAGACGACTTAATGAGACAAATGAGGTCATCTGTTGTACTGGCAGGAGCAATAATTGGAAGGTTTAAAAAAGCTACATTTTCATATCCGGGTGGATGTGACATTGGTTCAAGACCAATAGATTTGCACCTAAAAGGACTAAGAAAATTAGGGATAGAAATAGAAGAAGAAGCCGGATACATAAACTGCAAAACTAATCAAATTATAGGTAGCAAAATACATTTAGACTTTCCATCAGTAGGAGCAACTGAAAATATTATAATGGCATCTGTCCTAGCAGAAGGAGAAACCATAATTACAAATGCGGCAATGGAACCAGAAATAGTAGACTTACAAAACTTCTTAAACAGAATGGGAGCAAAAATAGAGGGCGCTGGAACAAATGTTATTAAGATAGATGGCGTTAAAACTTTAAAAGATGTAAGCTATAATATTATGCCAGATAGAATAGAAGCGGGAACACTTTTGTGTGCTACTGCAATTACAGGAGGAAGAATAAAGCTAAATAAAGTTGAACCAATACATATAGGACCAGTAATTAGCAAATTAGAAGAAAGTGGTTGCAAAATAAATGTAGAAAAAAACTCTGTAATTTTAGAAGCACCAAAAAGATTAAAAGCAGTAGATATAAAAACAATGCCATATCCAGGATTCCCAACAGATATGCAATCAATTTTTACAGGAATGCTAACAACAGCAAAAGGTACGTCAATGATAGTAGAAAATATATTTGAAAATAGATATAAATATACAAACGAGCTAAAAAGAATGGGAGCGAAGATTACAACAGAAGGAAAAGTTGCAATAGTAAAAGGAACAAAAAAACTTGTAGGGACAACAGTAGAAGCAACAGACCTAAGAGGAGGAGCAACATTAGTTTTAGCAGGACTTGTGGCAAAAGGCAAAACAACAGTAACTAATATTGAACATATATTAAGAGGCTATGAAGCATTAGATAATAAACTAAACAAAATTGGTGCAAACATACAGTTAAAAAAATAGTTTAGTGTAAAAGATATAAGGGCGAGCACTGCTCGCCTACAAATAAGAATAGGGTAAAGGGAAAGAAAATACCCCTTGCAAATATTGGAGGGTACCTATGAAAAAATCTAAAGGACAAACTATCGATTCATTTTATACAAGTAAAGACGAAAAAACAAAAAGAAGAAATACTAAAAAGGTAAAAAACATAAAAGAAAAAAGACCTGCAAAAACAAGAAAAGGCAGAACTCAAAAAAACAATAATGAAGATAACGATATAATAGATTTAAATAATGAAATAGTTATAGGAATGACACTAAAAGAAGAACCAAAAAAAGACAATAAAACCAAAAAAAATAAAAAACAAAAAGATAAAAAAACGGTTAAAAAAAGCAAGCCAACTAAGAAAGTTCAAAAAACAAAAAACAATAAAAAACCAAAAAAGAAAAATATTAAACTAAAAATAATAAAATGGATAGTTTTATTAGCACTACTTGCAACAGCAATAATTTTATTTATGCTATCAAGTGTATTTAATATAACAAACATAACAGTAACAAATAACAATAAAATATCAGAGCAAGAAATAATAAGTTTGTCAGGACTAACAAAAAATGAAAATATGTTTAAAATATCAAATCAAAAAGTAAAAGAAGCAGTAAAACAAAATCCATATATAGAAAATGTAAAAATAACAAAAACAATATCTGGGACAGTAAACTTAGAAGTAACAGAAAGAGTAGCAACATATATGCTTAAATTTGCAAATGGATATGTGTATATAAATAACCAAGGATATATGTTAGAAATTTCACAAGAACCATTAGAACTTCCTATAATTAGTGGGTTTAAAACTCCAACTGAAGACATAAAAGAAGGAAATAGATTAATAGTAGAAGACTTAAAAGAATTAGAAAATATAATAAAAATAGTAGAAACAGCAAAAACAACATCTGTTGGAGCAATAATTGCAGAAATTGATATATCTGATCCAACAAATTATAAAATAATAATACCAAGCGAAAACAAAACAGTTGAATTTGGAGAGCTAACAAATATCAATATAAAAATACTAAAAATAGAATATATTATAGAACAAGAAAAAGGAAGACAAGGAGAAATATACTTCCAAAGCGCGGAAAAAGCTGTGTTTAGAGAAAAGGTATAAAGAGGTGAAAAAATTGCATAAAAATAAAATAGCAATAATTTTAGGCATAGTATGTATGCTTCTAACAATTTCAATAATAATTCAAATGAGGACAATAGAAAAAGCTACAAATACGGTAGGGACAGGCATAAGTGATAACAGTGGGCTAAAAGATGAATTCTTAAAAAGCCAAGATGAATATAATTCATCATATAAAAAATTAGAAGAAGCAGAAAAAAAACTAGAAGAAATAAGAAATCAAGCAACGCAAAATAACGAAACAGATACTAGTACAGAAGCAGAAATAAAAGAAGACAGAAAGCTATTAGGACTAACAGAAGTAACTGGACCAGGATTTATAATAAACTTAGACGATAATAGACAAATAAACAGTTCAGAAGTCCTAAATGTAAGTGATTATCTAGTACATGAGGGAGACCTAACATATATAGTAAACGAATTGTTTAATGCTGGAGCAGATGCAATAGCAATAAATGACCAAAGAATAACAAGTAAAACTTCAATACTTTGCGACGGAAATATAATTAGAATAAACGGAGAAATGGTATCAGTACCAATAACAATACAAGCAATAGGGTATCCAGAAAGAATGCACTATGCATTAAGTAGACCTGGTGGATATCTAGAAATATTAGCTAATGCAGGAGTACAAGTATACGTGCAAAAATCAGAAAAACTTACACTTCCAAAATACGAAGGAGTATATAGTTCAGATTACTTAACAAGAGGTGATGAATAGTTGAAAAAAGGAAAAATAACAATAACAATAACAATAGGCTTAGTAATGCTAATACTAACATCAGTTATATTTATCCAATTCAAAACAGTTAAACAAACAGACTTTACATCACTAGAAAATATGAGAGAAGATGAATTAAGGACTGGAATAACCAACTTCAAACAAAAAACAGAAGAAACAAATAAAAGATTAGAAGAGGTAAATGCAAAAATTGCAGAATATGAACAAACAATTGAAAGCAATACAGAAGCATCAGAAGTATTAGCAAAAGAACTAGAACAATTTAATAATTTGCTAGGAAAAAACGATGTTAAAGGAGAAGGAATTGTAATAACACTAACAGATACAAGAAACCAAAGAATCTGGTCAGAAGATTTACGACTATTAGTAAATGAACTAAAAGAAGCAGGGGCAGAAGCTATATCAATAAATGACCAAAGAATAGTATATGATACATACATAGTAGACATTAGTAACACGCATATACGTATAAATGGGCAAGAAATGATAGTTTCTCCTTATGTTGTAAAAGCAATAGGAAATCCTACATACCTAGAAAGTGGACTTTCAAAAAAACAATATGGGTATATAGATACAAAACTTGCAGAAGGAAAAGATGTAACTCTTAAAAGAGAAAAAAACATAGTAATAAAAAAATATGAAGGAAATTTAAGCATGGAATATGCAAATTAGGGGGTAATTAAATGATAGCAATAGCAATCGTAATAGGATGTGTAATAGGAGCATTAATAGGAATGCATGCACCAGTAATTTCATATACATATTCAGGTTATCTAGCAATAGCAATAATTGCAGCACTAGATTCTGTATTTGGAGGAATAACATCAGTCCTTAAAGGAAACTTTGATTTAAAAGTATTTCTATCAGGATTTTTTGGAAATGCAATACTTTCAATACTATTAACCTGGCTAGGTGTAAAATTAAATGTAGATATATACCTAGCAGCAATAGTAGTGTTCGTAGGAAGAATGTTTACAAACCTTGCAATTATCCGTAGATATTATATAGATAAATGGAGCAAAAAAATAGAAGAAAAAGAGGAAGCAAAAAATGAGAATGAGAAGAAAACCGTGGGTTAGAGAAGAACTTGCGGAAGCAGAGTTTTTTATAGATGACGCAACCCAGAATCTAGGAAAATGGCATAAAGCATTTAAAAGAAAAAATCAACCAATGCACTTAGAACTTCGGATGTGGAAAAGGAAGCTTTATAGCAAAACTTGCAGCACAAAATCCAGAAATTAATTATTTAGGAATAGATATAAAAAGTGAGGTATTAGGGCTAGCAAAAAGAAACATAGAAAAAGAATACTTAAATGCACAAAGAGAAATAGACAATGTGCTTATAACAGCTTATGAAATAGAAATAATACAAAACATATTGAACGAAAAAGATTTAGTAGATAGAATATATATAAACTTTTGCAATCCTTGGCCAAAACCAAGGCATAACAAAAAAAGACTAACACATACAAAACAATTAGAAAAATACAAAATATTTTTAAAACCAGGAGGAGAAATATACTTTAAAACAGACGACTACAATTTATATAAAGCAACAATAAAATATCTAGAAGAAACAGGCTTTAAAATTCTAAAACAAACAGAAGACTTACACAAAGAGCCTATATGGGAAAGCAATATAGAAACAGAACATGAGAAGATGTTTGAAGAACAAGGAATTACAACAAAAGCAATAATTGCAAAAATTATATAAATTTGCCAAAAAGGTATTTACAAAATGTAAATATATGGTATAATAAAAATAGAAATAGGAGGCCACAAAAATGTGGTTGCCATCAGGGATTTAATAAAAATCACATCTCTAATAGCATGCAGAGATGTGATTTTGCTTATTTACTGGTAATTATAGCCAAAACTATAATTAAGGTAATAGCAATTATGGTTACTGCAACAAGTGCAGTGAAAAGTAAAATTATTATATGTAACATAGTTTGTTCAACCATAAGCATCACCTCCTTATCATATATGTAAAGAGATGACAGAGCCACATTTCTGCTTTTCCTATTTCCAAATACAATTATACTACAAACTGTAAAAATATGTCAATAATATTTGCCAAAAAAACAACAAAAATATATACGAATTTGTTGAAAAAAAAGTAGTAATATAATATAATAACCCTATCAAAAACAGAAGGAACAAAATCCTTCAAAAGATAGGAGAGGTTTGTAATGGAGAAAAGTTTTAGCGAAAGTTACAAAGCAGCAGGCGTGGATGTTACAGCAGGATACAAAGGCGTGGAACTGATGAAAAAAGCAGTACAAGCGACATACTCAAATGCAGTAATATCAGACATAGGTGGTTTTGGCGGACTTTATGCGCCACAAATTAAAGGAATGGAAGAACCAATTTTAGTTTCCGGAACAGATGGAGTAGGAACAAAACTAAAATTGGCTTTTTTAATGGATAAACACGACACAATAGGAGAAGACTGTGTAGCCATGTGTGCAAATGACGTAATATGCACAGGAGCAAGCCCAATGTTCTTTTTAGACTATATGGCACTTGGCAAAAACATACCAGAAAAAGTAGCAACAATAGTAGCAGGAGTAGCAGAAGGATGCAAAAAAGCAAATTGTAGCTTAATAGGCGGAGAAACAGCAGAAATGCCAGGCTTTTATCCAGTAGACGAATACGATTTAGCAGGATTTTGTGTTGGAATAGTAGATAAAAAGAAAATTATAGATAACAAAACAATAGAAATCGGAGATAAAGTAATAGGACTTAAATCATCAGGAGTTCATTCTAATGGATTTTCACTAGTTAGAAAAGTATTTGACGTAAATAAAGAAAACTTAAACGAATACGTAGAAAGCCTGGGATGTACAGTAGGAGAAGCTCTGCTTAAACCAACAAAAATATATGTAAAACCAATATTAAAACTTATAGAACAAGTAAAAGTAAAAGGCATATCACACATAACAGGTGGAGGATTTTACGAAAATATGCCAAGAATGTTAAGAGAAGGCGTAGCATTAAAAATAGATAAAAACTCTTATGAAGTACCACCAATATTCAAACTAATTGCAGAAAGAGGAAATATACCAGAAAGAGATATGTATAATACCTTTAATATGGGAATAGGAATGGCTGTAATAGTTCCAGAAAGTGAAGTGGAAAAATCACTAGAAATATTAAAACAAGCAGGAGAAGAAGCATATTTGATTGGTGAGGTAATAGAAGGCAATAGGGAAGTAATTATATAATAATATAGAGGAGAGAATAAAATGGTAAAAAGAATCTATGTAGAAAAAAAGCCAGAATTTAGTGTAGAAGCAAAAGGTTTATTAAAAGACCTAAAAGAAAATCTGCTATTAGAAAACTTAGAAGATTTAAAAATAGTAAACAGATATGATGTAGAAGGCATAAATGATGAAATATTTGAAAAAGCAAAAAACACAGTGTTTTCTGAACCACAAGTAGATGAATGCTTTGAAGAAGAATATCCATTTGCAAAAGAAGATAAAATATTTGGAGTAGAATATTTACCAGGACAATTTGACCAAAGAGCAAACTCACTATCAGAATGTTTGCAAATATTAACAGAAGGAGAAAGACCACTTGCAAAAAGTGCAAAAATATATGTTATAAAAGGCAATATAAATGATGAGGAATTAGAAAAAATAAAAAAATATATAATAAATCCAGTAGATTCAAGAGAATGCACATTAAAAAAACTAAAAACAGTAAAAGATGAACATCCAGAGCCAAAAGATGTAGCAATAGTAGAAGGATTTATACACATGACAGATGAAGATTCAAAAAAATTCTACGATAAATATGGATTTGCAATGGATATAGAAGACTTAAAATTCTGCCAGAAGTATTTTAGAGATGTAGAAAAAAGAGATCCTAGCATGACAGAAATGAAAATGATAGATACATATTGGTCAGACCATTGTAGACATACAACATTTTTAAGCAAATTAGACAAAGTAGAAATAGACTGGGATTTAGCAAATAAAATATATGAAGACTACAAAAAATCTAGAGAGTACGTATATGATGGAAAAAAGGCAAAAGATATATGCTTAATGGATGTAGCAACAATAGCAGTAAAAGAATTAAAGAAAAAAGGAATGTTAAAAGATTTAGACGAATCAGAAGAAATAAATGCATGTAGCATACAAGCAGAAATATTGGTAGATGGAAAACCAGAAGAATACCTAATAATGTTCAAAAACGAAACACACAATCACCCAACAGAAATAGAACCATTTGGTGGAGCAGCAACATGCTTAGGAGGAGCAATACGTGACCCATTATCTGGAAGAGTATATGTATATCAAGCAATGAGAGTAACAGGATGTGGAGACCCAAGAACATCAGTAAAAGATACATTACCAAACAAACTGCCACAAAGAAAACTAACAAATGAAGCAGCAAGAGGATATAGTTCGTATGGAAATCAAATAGGATTAGCAACAGGACAAGTTGCAGAAATATATCACCCAGGATATGTAGCTAAAAGGCTAGAAATAGGTGCGCTAGTAGGAGCAGCACCAAAGAAAAACGTAATTAGAAAAGTACCAGAGCCAGGAGATGTAGTAGTTCTATTAGGTGGAAGGACAGGTAGAGATGGATGTGGAGGAGCAACAGGTTCATCAAAAGCACATAATAGCGCATCACTTACAACATGCGGAGCAGAAGTACAAAAAGGAAATGCACCAGAAGAAAGAAAAATACAAAGATTATTTAGAAATCCAGAAGTAACAACACTAATAAAAAGATGTAATGATTTCGGTGCAGGCGGTGTTTCCGTAGCAATAGGAGAACTCGCAGACGGATTAGAAATAAACCTAGATAAAGTTCCAAAAAAATACGAAGGATTAGATGGAACTGAATTAGCAATATCAGAATCACAAGAAAGAATGGCAGTAGTAATAGAAGAAAAAGATGTAGAAAAATTCCAAAAACTTGCAGAAAAAGAAAACATAGAATCTACAGTTGTAGCAAAAGTAACAAAAGAACCAAGAATGAAAATGTACTGGAGAGGAAAGCTTATAGTTGACTTATCAAGAGAATTTTTAAACACAAACGGAACAGTAAAAATAGCAAACGCAAAAATAGAAAAACCAAAAGGAATACAAGAGTATTTTGAAGGAAAAAGAAAAATACAACAAAATAAAAATAGTGTAGGGGTCGCACTCCTGGGCAACCCGCAAAATTGCATCAAAACAAACGGAAAAAACTGCTTAAAAACAAAACTTTGGAAGGAGACAATATCAGATTTAAATTGTTGTTCTCAAAAAGGATTGGTAGAAAGGTTTGATAGCTCAATAGGAGCAGGAACAGTTCTAATGCCATTTGGTGGTAAATACCAATTAACACCTACAGAAGCAATGTGTGCAAGAATACCAACATTAAAAGGGTACACAAATTCCGGAACAATAATGAGTTTTGGGTATGATCCATATCTTTCAGAAATAAGCCCATTACATGGAGCTGCATTTGCAGTTATAGATTCACTTACAAAATATGTAGCATGTGGAGGAGATTACAAAAAAGCATGGTTTACTTTCCAAGAATATTTTGAAAAATTAAGAGAAGAGCCTACAAGATGGGGAAAACCATTAGCAGCACTTTTGGGAGCATATTTAGTTCAAGAAAAACTAGGACTTGCATCAATAGGTGGAAAAGACTCAATGTCAGGTTCATACAACGAATTAGATGTTCCACCAACACTTACATCATTCTGTATAGGGGTTGTGGACACAAATAAAGTAGTATCAAATGAATTTAAAAAAGCAAATTCAAATGTGTATATGCTAAAAACAAAAATAACAGAAGAATTTTTACCAGATTTTGAAGACCTAAAAGAAAACTATGAATTAGTACATAAACTAATAGAAGATGATAAGGCTATATCTGTTGCAACAGTAAGACAATTTGGAATAGCAGACACAATAACAAAAATGTGTATAGGTAATAAAATAGGCTTTGAATTTAAAGCTAATAAATGCTTATTTAAGCCACGTTATGCAACATTTATAATAGAAGCAAAAGATAAAATAGAAAATAAAAAATTAGAACTTTTAGGAATCACTACAAATAAAAAAGAAATAAAAATATCAGAAGACGAAATATTAGACCTAGAAGAATTAATAAAAGTATGGGAAGAGCCACTAGAAAAAGTATTCCCAACAAAAACAAATGAAATAAATAAAAAAATAGAAAACATATTGTACAAACCTGCAGGGGGCACACCTCAAGTGAGCTCACATAAAATAAAAATAGCCAAACCAAAAATCTTTATACCAGTATTTCCAGGAACAAACTGCGAATATGATTTAGCAAAAGCATTTATAGATGCAGGAGGAGATCCTAAAATAACGGTATTTAAAAACCTAAAACAAACAGACATAGAAGAATCTATAATTGCAATGGAAAAACTAATTAATGAATCACAAATAATAATGCTTCCAGGCGGATTTAGTGCAGGAGATGAGCCAGACGGTTCTGGTAAATTTATAGCAACAGTATTTAGAAATCCACGATTAAAAGAAGCAATTCACAAACATTTAAATGAACAAGACGGTTTAATATTAGGAATATGTAATGGATTCCAAGCATTAATAAAACTAGGACTAGTACCATTTGGAGAAATTGTAGAACCAACATCTGAAATGCCAACACTAACATATAACAATATAGCAAGACACCAATCAAAATTAGTAACAACAAAAGTAGTATCAAAATTATCACCATGGTTTAGCAAAGTAGACTTAGAAGAAGAATTCATAATACCAATTTCACATGGAGAAGGAAAATTTGTAGCAAGAGAAAAAGTAATGCAGGAATTAATAACAAATGGACAAGTAGCAACACAATATGTAGATGAAAAAGGAAACGCAACATACGACATAGATTACAATCCAAACGGTTCAGTATATGCAGTAGAAGGAATAACAAGCAAAGATGGTAGAATACTTGGAAAAATGGCACATTCAGAAAGAAGTTATAGAGGAAATATAATAAACGTACCAGGAAATATGGACCAAAAACTATTTGAATCAGGAATAGAATACTTTAAATAATTTATAAAAAAGATATTTTCAAAAATAAAAATGAGGCACACATCGTATGCCTCATTTTTGTTAATTCCATATTTTATTTTACAACTATATTATAAATTTTATTTTTTACATAGATTTCTTTTACAACATTTTTTCCATCTAGTAAACTAGCAACAGCTTCGAGAGCCTTTGATTTTACACTTGATTCATCTTCATCTAAAGCAATTTTAATAGTTGCTTTTACTTTACCATTTATTTGAACAGGGATTTCCTTTTCACTATCTATTGTTTTAGCCTCATCATATTTAGGCCAGCTAGATTCACAAATTGGCTTAAATCCTAATTGCTCATTTAGTTCCTCCGTAATATGAGGGGCAATAGGGTTTAATAAAGTTAATAACAAATGATAATCTTCTTTTGTTATTTTATCCTCAGCATCAAAGCTATTAGCCAAAATCATTAATGCTGATACAGCTGTGTTATATGCCATTGTTGTTAAATCAGTTTGCACTTTTTTTATTGTTTTGTGGATAATTGGCTCTAACTTTTTAGAATAACCTTCTCCATCACCAATTTTATCTTTTAAACGAATAACTTTGTCTATAAAACGTTTACAACCTCTTAAAGAATCTGTACTCCAAGGAGCATCTTGTGTATAATCACCCATAAACATTTCATAAAGTCTTAAAGTATCTGCGCCATATTCGTTAACTATATCATCAGGATTAATAACATTTCCTTTAGATTTACTCATTTTTTCATTATTAGACCCCAAAACCATACCATGGCTAACACGAGTCCAAATCATTTCTTTTTTAGGAACTAAACCAATGTTATATAAGAATTGAACCCAAAATCTTGCATATAGTAAATGTCTTGCAGTATGTTCCATACCACCATTATACCAATCAACTCTATTCCAATATTTCATAGCATCCATAGAAGCAAATTCCTTATCATTATGAGGATCCATAAATCTTAAGAAATACCAGCTAGAACCAGCCCAGTTAGGCATTGTATCAGTTTCCCTTCTAGCTTTTCCACCACAATGAGGACAAGTTGTATTTACCCAATCAGTAATATTTGCAAGAGGACTTTCTCCACTTTCAGTTGGTTCATATTCTGCAACATCTGGTAACAATAAAGGTAAATCTTCTTCCTTCATTGGTTGCCATCCACATTTTTCACAATAAATCATAGGAATAGGCTCTCCCCAGAATCTTTGGCGGGAAAATACCCAATCTCTCATTTTATAATTATTTACTTTTCTAGCAATACCTTTTTCTACTAATTTATTTGTAATAGCTTCTTTAGCTTCTTCAACAGTAAGACCAGTAAATTCCTCAGAATTAATCAATTTACAACCTTTACCTAAATAATCTTGTTTCTCAAAAGCAGACTCGCTAACATCTCTACCATCAATAACAGGAATCATTTCCAAGTTATGTTCTACAGCATATTCAAAATCTCTTTGGTCATGAGAAGGAACAGCCATAACAGCCCCAGTTCCGTAGTCTCCTAAAACAAAGTCACCTAAAAATACAGGAACCTCTTTTCCATTAACAGGATTAATAGCCATAATTCCATCTACTCTGCAACCTGTTTTACCTTTATTTAGCTCTGTTCTGTCCATAGCAGATTTTTTAGCAGTTTCTTTAATATATTCATTAACTTCATCTTTATTTTTTACTCTAGGCATTAATTCTTTAATTAACTTACCATCAGGAGCAATAACAAAAAATGTAATACCATAAACTGTCTCAATACAAGTTGTAAATACAGAGAACTTACCTCCACCAACAATTTGTACATCAAGTTCAACACCAGTAGATTTACCAATCCAGTTAATTTGACCAAGTTTTACTCTATCAGCAAAATTAGTATCATCTAAACCTTTTAATAAATCTTCTGCATAATCGCTCATTCTAAGCATCCATTGAGACTTCTCCTTTTGCTCAACCGCGCTACCACATCTTTCACAAACTCCACCAGCTGCATCTTCATTAGATAAAACAGATTTACAAGTAGGACACCAGTTTACAGGAATAGTATCTTTATATGCCATACCATGTTTATAAAATTGTAAAAATTGCCATTGAGTCCATTTATAATAATCTGGGTCAGTAGTAGAAAACTCACGAGACCAATCAAAAGAAAAACCTAAATCTTTCATTTGTCCTTTAAAAGTATGAATATTTTCCTTTACAGCTTCCTTTGGGTGAATATGATTTTTAATAGCATATTGTTCAGCAGGAGCACCAAAAGCATCCCAGCCCATTGGATATAAAACATTATAACCTTGCATTCTTTTCATTCTAGCCAAAGCATCTTGAGCAGTATAGCTTCTAACATGTCCAACATGAAGACCAGCTCCAGAAGGATAAGGAAACTCTACCAATATATAATATGGTTCCTTTTTATCTCCAGTAACTGCTTTAAAACTTTGCTTTTCATCCCAATAATTTTGCCATTTTTTTTCTATTTCTTTATGATTATAATCCATAGCATATCTCCTCATTTCTATAAAATAAATGTTAAAAAAACTCTTAAAAGTGAAAGTTCCCTAAACAATATTGAAAAGATTATATAACAAAAATCAAAATAAATAAAGTAAAAACTATTAAAATTTGTAAATATCTGATATAATAGAGCAAACAATTTAGAAAGAAGGAAAAACATGAAAGCATTAATTACAGGAGCCTCATCAGGTTTAGGAAAAGAAATGGCAAAAATATTAAGCGAGCAAGAAATAGAATTAGTTTTAGTAGCAAGAGAACAACAAAAACTAGAAGAAGTACAAAAAGAACTAAAAACAAAAACACAAATAATATGCATGGATTTAAGCCTTGCGGAAAATTGTGTGGAATTATATAAACAGGTAGGAGATATAGATATATTAATAAACAATGCAGGATTTGGAACTTGTGGAGAATTTATAGAAACAGATTTAATAACAGAATTAAACATGATAAACACAAATGTGTGTGCAGTTCATACACTAACAAAACTATTCTTACAAGATATGTGCAAAAAAAATAGTGGATATATATTAAATGTAGCATCAATAGCAGGATTTATGCCAGGACCACACATGGCAACATACCATGCTACAAAAGCATATGTGTTAAAATTAACACAAAGCATTTACGAGGAATTAAGAAAAAGAAACTCGAATGTAAAAATAAGTGCACTATGTCCAGGGCCAATAAAAACACCATTTTTAGAAAAAGCAAACGTAGAATTTAAAACAAAAGTTATGACAAGTACAGAAGTTGCAAACTATGCAATAGACAAAATGTTTGAAGGAAAATACATGATATTACCGGGAGCAAACAACAAAATGATAAGATTTTTAAGCAAAATAGTACCAGACAAAACAATAGGAAAAATAGTGTACAACATGGAAACAAAAAGAAAATAGAGGAGGTACATTATATGAAAATAGGTCTAGCATTAGCAGGAGGCGGAATAAGAGGCGCAGCACACATAGGTGCAATAAAGGCACTAGAAGAAAACGGAATAGAAATAGAAGCAGTAGGAGGAACATCAGCCGGAAGTATAGTAGCTGCCCTATATGCAATGGGATATAAAACAGATGAGATAATAAAATTATTTAGAGAATTTTCTAGTCAGGTTTTATCTTTAAGCCCTAAATATATATGGGAATCTATTAAAGCCACAAGAGATATAAAACTAGGAGGAATAACAACAAGTGAAAACATAGAAAAAGTAGTTGGGCAAGCAGCTAGAAAGAAAAAAATAAAAAACATAAAAGACTTAAAAATGCCAATCACTATTCCAGCAACAGACTTAATCTCAAACAAAGAAATAATATTTACAAACAACGAAAACTTAAAAGGAGAAGAATATATACACGATATAGAAATCGGCAAAGCCGTAAGGGCAAGCTCAACTTTCCCAGGAATGTATGCTCCATTTGAATACGAAAAATATCAATTTGTAGATGGTGGAATATTTTCAAACTTACCAGTAAAAGAAACAAAAGACTTGGGAGTAGACAAAGTCCTTGCATTACGCTTTAAGCTAAAAAGCCCAAGAAAGCAAAAAACAATATATAATATAACAATGCAATCTTTGGACCTAATGACAGAAAACCTAATAAGAGAATCTGTTAATGCAAGCACATCTGTGTTGGAAATAGATTTGAGAGAAGTAAAACCATTTAATATAAAAAAATTGGAGTTTTGCTACAGAGAAGGATACATACAAACACTAGACAATATACTAAGAATAAAAAAAGAACTTGCAGGTTAAAATGTATGGGTCGCACTCCTGGGCGACCCAAAATGCTAACCATAATTTTAAAGGCGACCGACGGTCGCCTTTAAAATTTAAAAAAATCGCTTAAAACGTTCAAAATCTAATAAAAAACACTTGAAAAAGTTTACATAAACGTATATAATATAAATGTATAAAAATATCAAAATATAATTACATTAAATTACAAAAATGTCATAAAAATGTAATTTTTCAACAATTCTTTTTAATCTATAAGTTTCCGTAAACAAATTTAAAAAGGATGTAGAATTTATAAAATTTAATAAGAAAACACATATTGACATTAGACGTCAAAAATGTGAGAATAATGCTATATAAATATATAATATATAGCAGAAATAAAAAAACAAAATCAGGAGGAAAAAACATGTTTAAAAATCTAAAAAAATCAAACGATGGAAAAATAAGCACAAAAGTGTTAGCAACATTTTTAGTTTTAACCTTAACCTTTTCAAATTTTGCACTACTTCGGATCATATCTGGGAAGTGGTTTAATTTCTTATGCAGCAAATGAACAAAACGAAATTACATTTGATGCAAAAATATTAGACGAAGGAGAAAAAGAAGTAAATAAAACAGACATAACATCTGAATTAAACTTGCGTTTAAACATAGCTGTAAAAGAGGGAAGTTTAAAAAACATAAAACTAAATCTTGAAAATTGCAACTTTAAACTAAAAGACGAAATTACAATAGACCAAATAAATGCAGGAGAAAACAAAGAATTAAACTTACCAATAGTAGCAAGAAACGATAACAAATTTAATTTAGATTTATTAAACATGGAAAGTAAAATAAAATTAACAGGTACATACTCAAACGATAACAAAACAGAAGAAATAAGCAAAGAAAAAAGCGTTTTACTAGAATGGAATTCAGAAAAACTTCAAACAATGGATGACGAAACTATATTAGAAAACAACATAATAACAAACAAAATATACACAATAGATGGAGAAGAAAAAAGAGTAGTACAAGTAAAAATAAAATCAGGAATAAAAGACAACATATATCCAATAGAAAAAACACAAATAACAGTAAACCCAATACAAATTGGAACAATGAATGAAGAAAAAGAATTTTTACAAGATAAAGAACTAACAGCAGAAAAAGTTGAAGTAACAGCATACTCAACTATGGCAACAAACGGAAAAGACGGAGCAATAAGCTTTGGTACAGCAGAAGAAAACAAACTAGGTTCATGGCAATATGACAGCGAAAGTGGAAAAATAACAATAACAGTAAACAATAGCAAAGACGAAAACAACTGCGTAGAATGGGCAAAAAATGCAGTAGACGAATTTGTAGTTACATACATATTTGATAAAGAAGCTATATCAAATACATCAGCAATAAAAACAGAAGTAGAAAATAACATTAAACTTTACACAGACGAAACAGAACATAAAAAAACAGCAAGATACTGGGAAACAAATGCAGAAAAAGATATGCTAATGGAATTAAATATACAAGTACCAGAAAAATTAAGTAAAAAGAATATAAAAACAGGAGCTGACTTTAACGAATATTGGACACTAAATATAAGCAATACAAAAATAGGAGAAGATATACTAGCTGTTTCTGAAATAGACCAACTAAACATAGCAGATTCAAAAGATGTAAAAGCAACTACATACTATAACGCTACATATATAAATAAAGATGAATTTGTAGACATATTAGGAGAAAATGGAACAATAGACCTAATAAATATGGAAACAGGAGAACAAATTGGAACAATAACAAAAGATAGTGTAGCACCAAATAATGAAGCATTACTTGTAGAAGAATACCCAGAAGATATAAGCCAAATAGGAATCAAAATTAGTAAGCCTATAAAAGCAGGAAAATTAAGAATAGCAAATAGCAAAACATTAGACATTTCAAATGTAGAAGAATATATTACAAAAATAAATGAGATAAATTCACTAAAAATTAATGCAGCTGCAGGAATACAAAAAACAGGTGAAGAAGATTATATATATATAACAGAAAAAGAAAGCCAAATTGCACTAGAAGAACCAAAAACAAATGCAGAATTAGGGCTAAATTTAGGTAAAGACAAAACAACATTACCAGTAGGGGAAGAAAACAAAGTTGACTTTACAGTTACATTATTAACAGAAGAAGACTCATGCAAACTATTTAACAACCCAGAAATAAAAATACAATTACCAGAAAACGTAAACGTTGTACAAGAAATTAAAAAAGAAAATGTAATTATTCAACATGCAAATGGATTAGAAATAGAATCTGTAAGTGTGCAAGAGATAAAAAAAGACTCTACATCAGGAGAAAGAAGTACAAATAAACAAATTGAAATAAAACTAAAAGGAAATCAAGAAGGATATGCAGAATTTGATGGACAAAATACAACAATAACATTTTCTGCAAACCTAAAAACACCAGAATTACTACCAACAAGTACAGGAGACATTAAATTAACAGTAGTAAATGGAGAAGAAGAAGCAAAAGATTCAGAACAAGTAACATTCTCAGCAGAAAAAGGAATAATACTTGCAAATAGTATCTCAAATTATAACGAAGCACAACCTGAAATAGTAGCAATAAAAGGAAACAGCAAAACAGGTTTATTAAGCGAGGAAAAATCAGCAATAGCACAAGTAACAGGAACAATAATAAACAACACAGGAAAAAACCTAGAAAATGTAGTAGTAACAGGAAACTTCGCAGAAGCAGGTTCTACAATAAATCCTACATTAAAAGAAGAAATAACAGCAGGAAATGCAACAGTAGAATACTCTGTAGATGGACAAACATTTGAAGCATACAACCCAGAAAAAGCAAATGAATATAAAAGCTATAAAATAACATTTGCAAAACTAACAGATAAAACAGTAACAACATTTACATATAAAATAGAAATACCAGCAAACTTAGGTGCAAATAAAACTATGGAAAGTACATACACTGTACAAAATGGAACAGCAACAGTAATAGCTCCAAAAATAACATTAAAAACAAACCAAGCTGGTCAAGAACCGGGAGACAATCCAAGCGATAATCCAGGAGATAATCCGGGAGACAATCCAGGAGATAATCCAGGAGGAGAAACACAAGACCCAGAATACAAATTGGAGTTAACATTAGAATCAAATGTACCAACAACACAAACTTTAGTAGCAGAACAAGAAATTATATATACAATAAATGCAAAAAATGCTAACTCAGAAGAACACAGAATAATAATGCGAGGACAAATGCCAAAAGGACTAATAGTAGATAGCGCAACAGTAACAAACAATGGCGAAACAGAAGACATGGTATTACTTTCAGAAGAAGAATATTATAAAATCTTAGAGGTCCCTGCAAATGAAACAGCAAATATAACAATAAAAGCACATGTATATAAAAATGTAGATGTAACAGAAATAGAAACAAAAGCATCAGCAGTAATAAGACTTCCTAACGAGTCAGGTTTAATGGAAGATGAAGAAAAATGTTATGTTTCAGAAGTAGAAAAAGCTCTAAAGCATAAAGTAAAAACAAATGTACCTTTAACAGATATAGAAATACCAGAAGAATTAACTTTAAAAATAGGAGAAAAGAAACAAATAGAAATTAAAAAAGTACCAGAAAATGCTTCAGAACAAAACTTTAAAATAGAGGTAGCAAACCCTGAGGTCGCTACAGTAACAAATAGCGGAGTAGTAGAAGGTATACAAAAAGGAAGTACAGTTATTTCTGTATATACAGAAAATAAAGAAATAAGCAAAACATGTAAAATAAACGTAGTAGACAATACACAAAACCCAGACGACCCAGAAGATCCAGCAGAAAAAACATACAGCATTTCTGGTACAGCATGGTTAGACGAAAATGAAGATGGAATAAAAGGTGAAAAAGAAAAATTGCTAAAAGGAATTTTAGTAAAAATAAAACAAATTAACAAAGATAACATTGCAGAATACCTAAAAGGTGAAGACGGAAAAGAAATAACAGCAATAACAGATAATGATGGTAAATATGAATTTAAAAACTTAAAAGCTGGAAAATATATAATAGAATTTGAGTACAACACAAAAACATACAAACTTACACCAGTAGTAAACAAAGACTCAGTTCCATCTGCACCTACAACAAACGAAGGAACAACAGTAACAACAGATACTTTAAACCTAGTTAGCAAAAATATAGAAAACATTAATATAGGTTTAGTGCTAAATGCAAAATTTGATTTGGAGTTAAACAAATATATTACAAGAGTAGTAGTCCAAAACAATAGTGGAGCAACAGAATACAAATACAATAACGAGCAATTAGCAAAAGTAGAAATAAAAGCAAAACAAATGGCAAGCTCAACAGTATTTGTAGAATATCAAATAGAAGTTAAAAACAACGGAGCGGTTCCAGGAACAGCAAGTGTAATAGCAGACTACTTACCAAAAGGACTAAAATTCAGCTCAGAAATGAACACAATTTGGTACCAAGGAACAGATGGAAACTTATACACAGAAGCACTAAAAGATGTAACCCTAGAACCAGGGGAATCAAAACAAGTTAAATTGATATTAACAAAAGCAATGACAGCAAATAACACTGGAACATTTACAAATGCGGCAGAAATATATGAAGACAAAAACGATTTTGGCCTAGTAGATACAAACTCTACACCAGCAAATCAAGAACAAAAAGAAAATGATTATAGTACAGCAGAATTACTTATAAGTACAGCAACAGGTAGCCCAGCAATGTATATTGGAATAATAGTAGCAAGTATGCTTATATTAGGTGGAGGAATTTACCTAATAAATAAAAAAGTAATAAACAGAAAGAGCTTTATATAGGAGGGAGGAAAGAATATGAAAAAAAGTAACAGATTATTGATAAAAATAGGACTAATATTTATATCTTTATGCTTCCTATGTATGTTATGCCGAAATGTTGTTTCAGCTACTACAACACCAGAACTTGCCATAGGCGAAACAGTAAAAACTAATAACGAATTGTGGGAAAAGACAAAAAGTCACGGAGGGCTGGACATATATTGTATTCAGCCACATACAAATTTTAAAGGTGGAAATTACAAAGTTAAAGAAAAATGGGAAATTGAAGGAGATATTGTAAAATATAATGGTTCTATTGTAGCAGATACTAACAAAAAGAAATCAGCCTTTATTAGAGCTTATATTTTATCAGAGAAAGACCCAGAAGAGCAAAAAAGATTAGAAGAAGCATTTAAAATCTGTAGAAGTTGGGATTCAAATTCACAACGTGTTATAAAAAATGGAATTTATGATGTCCTATCTTATAAACAGGAAGCCTTTTGGATGTCAGAAGGAGAAGGCTTTTGGAGAAATAACGGATCTAAATTAGAATATTATTGGGACCTTGTTGGAGATGGTCAAAAATCAAAGTTTGGTATTAGCCGTATAAGCCGGTAATAAATATAAATTCCTTCGGAAGTAATGAAGGGTACCACGAAGGAGTAGGAGAAAATAATGCTATAACTAGCTTAAGTCCTTTTGGAGATGGAAATGATTATTATAAAAAGGCATACAATTTATATGTTGAAGCAAAAAAGTTTGCTGAAAACCATGCAGTGGATGTTAAATATTCTGGAAATAAAAATTTAGATTATAAAGATTCAGATTATATCATAATCGGAACTTATAAAATTGAATACAATAGCGAGAATGTTATAATTAATAAGAATAGCTTTACAGCAATAGACAATTCAAATAAAGACATTAGCGATTCGATTATACTAGATTGGAATGGTAATAGAGTAACAATAAAAGTAAAAAAAGATAAAATGCCAAGTAGTATCAAAGAGATAAAATTTAATTATACTATAAAAACAATATTAACAGCAAAATATTATGTCCTTATTAGAAATGACATAGTAAGTCAAAATGTAGTTGTCGGAGGAGGAACTAGGGACCAAGGAAATGGATCATTAACAATACCAATTGATGTAAACCTTATCCCTCCTGTACAAGTTGAGCTAGACAAAGTAGATACTGCTGGAGCAGCAGTTAGTGGTGCTAAATTCAGCATAGAATACAGCAATGGATTAAAAGGAGAGACAAAAACAGTTGGAACAGATGGAAAAATAAAATTTTCACAAGTACAACCAACTAGCCCAGACTCATTTACAGCAACAATCAAAGAAACAAGTACACCATCAGGATATAAAATGCTAGAAAAACCAATAGAATTAAAATTTACTTATGATTCAAATAACGCAGTATGGAAAGTTGAAAAAACAAGTGGACCAGACGAAAAAGTAACAATAGGAACAGTTACTAAGGACAACAAATCAGGAACTGTAAAAATTCCTATAAAAGTAGAAAACAAATCTATAATAGAAAAATTAACATTATTAAAAACTTCATCAGTAGGTGGAGGAAAAGTTGAAGGAGCAAAATTCAAATTAACATTAACAAACGTTGCAAGTATAAAGAACCATCAAATACCAGAAGCAGGGGAAGTAACAATAATTGAAACAACAAATTCAGATGGAAATCTTGTATTAGAAGACATTGAAATAAAAGATTTAAATGAACCAGTAGTAATTACAATAGAAGAAATAGAAGCACCAGTAGGTTACAAAAAAATTGAAGGAACAATAACAGTAACACTAAAAAGAGAGGGAAATGGATATAAGATATCTGAAACAGTAAAAGACACAACTGTTACTGATGATGAGTTTAAAGCAGGAAAAGTAGAATTAAAAAATCACGAATTAGAATTAAACATTAAAGATATTCCTGTAATGAACCTAGGCGGAATAGTTTGGACAGAGAAGATACAAACAGGTAAAGAGCAACCTGAAATAAGTAACAAATACGATGGTGAGGATCAGGACGAAGCTTTAGGCGGAGTTGAAGTAAGATTGCTTGATGGAAATAATAATGTTATAGCAACAACAACAACTGCAAAGCAAGATGGCGAAAAAGTAACCTATCTAAACAATCTAGGAAAAGAAGTGACAGTAGAGTTAAAACAAGGTCAATATTTATTCACAAAATTAGATAACGGAACAAACTATATACCAGTTAGAACAGATTATAAAGTAGAAATTGATTATGACGGTATTACATATAATGCTTTAATGAATACAGATGCAAATATACTTTATAATAAAAACGCATATTCAAAAATAACATCAGAAGATGACCACGGATTAGCTGATGGTACAAAGAGAATATCTGGAACAGAAAATGACAAACAAAGCACAACAAATGGTAGCTACACAATTAACTATACACTTGAAGATAATAGCAAGAAAGAAGAAAATAATATACCAGACAAAGCAATATATTCAAATGTAGAAAAAGATGGAAAACAAGTTTTTGTAACAGCAAGAAGTGAAAAATACTTACAAAAAACAGAAGATTGGGAATCTATATGGAAAGACAATAACGGTGTTGGAGAAATTAACCTAGATAGTTATGTATTTGACATTAACTTTGGATTATATAAAAAATTATTTGACTTAAACTTAGGAACAGATGTAGATTCAGCCGAAATTAAAATAAATGGACAAACAACTACATATAATTATGACCAAATACTAGATGGAATGTTAGATAAAGAATTGAGAGAGAAATTATATAGAACAACAGATGATAAAGTTGACTATAATTTATACTTAGCTCACTCAGATTACGATTATAGAATTGATGACTATAAAGTGCCAGGTGATGACGGAAACCTAGGACAAGCTTACGGAGATACATTATCTAATGGAAAGGCAAAAGATACAGAATTACAAGTATATGTTACATACAAATTGCAAATAAACAACCAAAGTACACAACACAAAGCTACAGGAGTTAAAGTTAAATACAGTTATGACGGAGGATATGAATATGTAGGCGATGTAAATGTGGATAAAGATGAAAACAATGTATTAGAGATAAGTGGTATTGATGTAGAACCAGGAGAAAGCAAAGAAATAGCATTAAAATTCAAAGTAAAGAAGAATGAAGATGGTACATTTGTTAAAGCACCAAGTGATGCAAGCAAATATACAAATATGGCAGAGATTATTGAATATTCTACAGAAGAAGGAAGATTAGTAGATGCAGATTCTGCACCAGGAAATACTTTCTTAGGAGAAAACAACCCAACAGATAGACGTGAAGACGATACAGATACAGCAAATGGAATAGTTATTGACTTCAAAAATGAAGAAAGAAGTATTTCTGGAAAAGTATTTGATACTGAAAATAATAATAGCGTTAATGATGTAATCGTTCAACTTATAGAACTTGTAGAAATCAATAAGCAACAATACGAATACATTTGGCAAGAAACAGTAGCTGGAAGCGATACAGTAAAAACAACAGCAACAAGTGGAGGTAGAGGAGAGACTTATAATGTTTCTAACAGTGATGGTGAATACAAATTTACACAAAGAATTATTCCAGGTAACTACATTGTAAGATTCATATATGGTGATGGAAGAATTTATGACATAACAGGAAATACATTAAAATATAACGGTGAAGACTACAAATCTACTTATGTTGATTATGATTATAATGCAGAATGGTACAACAATACATCTCTAAATGGAGAAAATTCAAAAGCAGTTGATAATGAAGCAAGAAGATTAAGAGTAATGAGCTATGCAGTAGATGTAGATGGTAAAAAAGGCGCTGAATTAGCTAAATTAGATGGAGCTACAAATGCAGAAGGTTTAAAAGATGTATTAGCAAACACTTGGATGTGTGCAGAAACACTAAAAATAAAAATGCCAGTAGATGCAGATGCAAAAGAAAATACAAATGCTGACACAACAGTAGCTGATGGAAGTAATCCAAATGTTGGAAATACTCAATTCGCAAACGTAAACTTTGGCTTAATGGAAAGACCTAAAACAAAATTAGTATTAGAAAAATACATAACAGGATTAACAGTAAAACCAGTAGCAAGCGGAGTAAACTTAATAGCAAATGCAACAGCAAACATTAACGACATACTTGAAGCAAAAGCTGGCGATACAATAAAATTAGAAGGACAACAAGATGGACTATTTGCAACAAAATCAGGAAGAACAGATAGAGGATTATGGTACTTACAAACAGATACAACAGAATTAGCACAAGGCGCAGACGCATACATAACATATACGTATGTAATTAAAAACGAAGGTGACGAAGATTACTTATCTAAAACTTTAATAGATAAATACAATGAGGGCACTGATGCATATAAAGAATATTTAGTAGGAGAAGAAGGAGAAGAAGGACTAGAAAAACTTGTTAAAGACAAAATAAAATCAAAAGGATTTACAAAAGGAGAATATTTAAGTAGATTCTACTATACAGGTAATTCAGATAATTCAGAAAATAGTTTTAACCCAACTCCTGTTTTAGCATCAGTAGAGCAAATCCAAGAAGCATTAAACCCAAAAGTAAAATTCGTAAACAGCACAACAGACTTTACTAAAGCTGATAGAAATGATGGTAATAAGTATCCTTACTATAATAGAGACGGAGAATTAAAAGAAAATAATAACAACATTAAAGAAATAATAACAAGTACAACAGGAACAGATAAATTAAAAATAAAAGAGAATAACACTTCTAAAAAACTTGTAGTTTCAGTAGGTTTATCAGCATCAGAAATAGAAAATGGTGGAGTATATGATAGCTATATAGCACAAGTAACATATTATACAAATGCAGCAGGAAGAAGAGACCAAAGCACACCAGACAACTTAAGCTATGTACATAGCTATGATGCAGGAAAAACACTAGAGGATAACAACGAAGAAGACGAATTCTGGGCTGAAAGATTTACAATTACAAAACCAACAGGTGAAGATAAAATAACACCAGTACAAATAGCAATAATAACAATATCAGCAGTAGCAGTACTAGGAGTAGGAATTATCTTAATCAAAAAATTTGTACTTAAAAAATAATAACTAACAAAAACCAATAAAAGGCCAAAACCTTTTATTGGTTTTTACATTAGGTGAACACAGGGCTTGCCACATGTATATAAATTAAAAAAATAGATATAATAAAATTATTGGTAGATATTGTATGAAAAAAATGCTTGTGATATAATTTATAAAAATGGGTAAAACCAAATATATAACAAAAGAAAGGAGCATAAGCTTATGTCAGAATATGAAGAGCTAAAAGCAAGATTATTTAACAAAAAGGAATGCGGATGGGAGAACTTAAGAGAAGAAGAAAAAACAAAAATAGATACATTTGGAAATGAATACATTTATTTTTTAAATAAATGCAAAACAGAAAGAGAAGCAGTAGAATTTAGCAAAGAAATATTACAAAAAAATGGTTTTATGGATTTAAGAGAAAAACCAACATTAATGCCAGGAGATAAAGTATACTATATAAATAGAGCAAAAAGTGTATATGTTGCAGTAATAGGAACAGACACATTAGAAACTGGATTAAATATAGTAGGAGCACATATAGATTCTCCAAGATTAGATTTAAAACCAAATCCATTATATGAAGATTCAGGATTTGCATATTTTAAAACACATTACTATGGAGGAATAAAGAAATATCAATGGACAACAATTCCACTTAGCATACATGGAGTTATAGTAAAAACAACAGGAGAAAAAATAAGAATAAACATAGGGGAAGATGAAGCAGACCCAATATTTACAATAACAGATTTACTTCCACACTTAGCACAAGATCAAATGGAGAAAAAACTAAAAGAAGGAATTGCAGGAGAAGACTTAAATTTACTTATAGGAAGTATTCCTTATGGAGATGAAAAAACAACTGAAAGAGTAAAATTAAATATTTTAAGAATATTAAATGAAAAATACGGAATAACAGAAAAAGACTTATTAAGTTCAGAGTTAGAATTAGTACCAGCATTTAAAGCAAGGAGCTTAGGATTTGACAGCAGTATGGTAGCAGGTTATGGACAAGATGATAGAATATGTGCATTTACAGCTTTAAGAGCAATATTAAATGTAAATAATCCTAAAAAAACAGCAGTATGTATATTAGCAGATAAAGAAGAAATAGGAAGTATGGGAAACACAGGAATGGAATCAAATGTATTTGACACATTTGTAGCAGAATTATTAAACAAAAAGGCAGAAAACAGACCAAACCAATTAGATAAAGTATTCTGCAATTCTAAGATGCTATCAGCAGACGTTGATGCAGGACTAGATCCAATATATGCAAGTGTATCAGAAAGAAATAATGCATCATTCCTAGGACATGGAATAGGACTAAACAAATATACAGGTGCAAGAGGAAAATCTGGAGCATCAGATGCAAATGCAGAATACGTAGCACAAATAAGAGCATTGTTAGAAAGAAATGAAATACCATACCAAATAGGAGAATTAGGAAAAGTAGACGTAGGAGGAGGCGGAACAATAGCCTATATTCTAGCAAACAAGGGAATAGACGTAATAGATTGTGGTGTGCCAGTATTATCAATGCACTCACCTTATGAAGTAACAAGCAAATACGATATATACCAAGCATACAGAACTTACCAAGCATTTATGAAATAAAAATGAGGGAAAAAGGGGCCTGTCCCCTTTTTCCCTCATTTATTTAAATTATAAATCATATAAGTTATTATCTATGCATAGTTTTGCTCTTGAAGCTGTTTTTTCATCTGATTTAAGAGCATTTTCTAAGAATTCAGGATGGTTTATTAAAAATGTTCTCATTGTTTTATCCGGGTTTTCATAAAAGCTTTTTAGCATTTCGTATTGAGTAAGGTTTATTATTTTCATACTAAGTGCTTTTTCAAATAAAGTTTCATCTATGTTTATCATTGAAAAGGATTTTACATTTGAGGCTTCTAGTTTTTCTTTTCCACCTTGCATTCTGTCTACAACTACTGTGCTCCAACATATTTTTGCACCTAAATTTTCTATTGCTGGAATCCATGCACGTATATAGCTTGAGGCTTCTGTAATTAAGTCTGCTATGTGCAATACTTTTGCATTTTTTACTTCTGATAAATCAATTGTAGTTTCGAATTCGCTGTCTGTTATTACCATACTTAAGTCTTTATATATTGTTATATGTGGTTTGTTAAGTTTGTTTGCTATTATGTTAGAGAAAAACCAATCTCTTCTTTCACCACCAGAGATATAGTCTATTTCGCAAATATTAATGTTTTTCTTAATAAAACTAATCATTTCGTCTATTACAGATTTGTAAATTTTATTTTCGTTATAATGTTCAAAAGTTTTTTCAAATACTTTCCTTGGAAGACTATCTTTATTTTGTTTTTCATAATCTATAAATTCTAAAAGCTCTACTGCATCTTGTTCGCTTCCATATAAAAAGTGTGTGTTTATATAATATGGACCAATTTTACCGAGATGTATACCAAAAGGGTTTATTGTCTGGACAAATTTTTAAAGCATGTGTTTCAAATAAATTTGATATTATATTATTCATAAAAAACCTCCTAATATTTTCTTAAATGATAAATCAAAAGTATTATAAAGTCAAATGAATATATTGAAAAAGATGTTAAAACATGATAATATTGTAAAAAATGTAAAAAGGAAAGATAAAAATGAAAAATGCAATGGATAAATTGATTAATAGAATTAAAGAAACAAATAATCCAACTGTTATGGGGTTAGATCCAAGATATGACATGATACCAGAAAGTATTAGAACAAAGTATCCAGAAGATATTGTTGGGGCTTGCAAAGCTATATTAGAGTTTAACAAAGAATTAATTGATAGTGTTTATGACATAGTTCCAGCAGTAAAACCTCAAATTGCTTTTTATGAGATGTTTGGGACAGAAGGTATAAAAGTATTCAACGAAACATGTAAATATGCTAAACAAAAAGGAATGATTATAATTGCAGATGTTAAAAGAGGAGATATTGGTTCAACAGCAGCAGGATATTCAAATGCATATTTAGGTAAAACTCCAATAGGACAAGAAAAAGTATCAATATATGATGTTGATTTTGTAACTGTTAATCCATATTTAGGTATTGATGGAGTAAAGCCATTTATAGATGATTGTAAAGAATATGGTAAAGGAATATTTATACTAGTTAAAACTTCTAACAAATCTTCTGGTGAATTACAAGATTTAAAATTAGAAAATGGTGCAACAATATATGAAAAAGTTGCAGAATTAGTAAACTCTTGGGGAGAAAATCTAGTTGGAGAATATGGATATAGCAGTGTAGGAGCCGTAGTTGGTGCAACATATCCTATTCAAATAAAAGAATTAAGAGAAATTATGCCCAAAACATATTTTTTAATTCCAGGATATGGTGCACAAGGTGGAAAGGCAGAAGACATAGCATTAGGATTTAAAGATGGAATTGGTGGAATTGTAAATGCTTCTAGAAGTTTAATGTTAGCATATAAGTCTGATAAATGGAAAGATAAATATTCAGAAAAAGAATTTGGTAAAGCAACTAGAGCAGAAGCAATAAGAATGAGAGATGAGTTAAATAAAGAAATCATAGACTAAAGTTTTGTCAACGACAAATAAAACAATTAATTTAAAAAATCTCTTGCAAAATATAACAAAAAATGATAATATATTTACATATTAATAATAATAAATAATAGATTTAAAAAAAACCCCAATTTTAGGGCAAGTTTTTTAAATCTATTTTTGTTTTGGAATTTAGGAGGAATTTGTACATGAACACAAAGTATATTTTTGTAACAGGTGGAGTAGTATCTGGACTAGGAAAAGGAATAACAGCTGCATCTTTAGGTAGACTTTTAAAAAATAGAGGATATAAAGTAACAATCCAAAAAATGGACCCATATATAAACGTAGACCCAGGAACAATGAGCCCAATTGAGCATGGAGAAGTTTTTGTAACAGATGATGGAGCAGAAACAGATTTAGATTTAGGTCATTATGAAAGATTTATAGATGAGAATTTAACTAAAAATTCTAGCATTACAACAGGAAAGATTTATTCTAGTGTAATAGAAAAAGAAAGAAGAGGAGAATATTTAGGAAAAACTGTTCAAGTGATTCCACACATTACAAACGAAATAAAAGAAAATATATATAGCTTTGAAAACGAAGATGTTGACATTGTAATTACAGAGATTGGTGGAACTATAGGAGATATAGAGGGATTATCTTTTATAGAAGCTATACGTCAAGTTGGAATAGAAAAACCAAAAGGAGATGTAATATACATACATGTAACTTTACTTCCATACATTTCTGGTTCAAATGAGCTAAAATCAAAACCAACTCAACATTCTGTAAAAGAATTACAATCACTAGGAATAAAACCAGATATATTAGTTTGCAGATCAGAATTACCAATACTAGATAATATGAAGAAAAAAATAGCTTTATATTGCAATGTAAGACCAGAAAGTGTAATTCAAAATAGCACAGTAGACAATTTGTATGCAGTACCACTAATGCTAGAAGAAGAGGGACTTACAAGAGAAGTATGCAGATGCTTAAATTTGGACAAAGTTGAACCAAAAAATGAAGAATGGCAAGCAATGATTGACCATATAAGACAAATAGAAGCAGGTCCAGTAAAAGTTGCAATTGTAGGAAAATATGTAGCATTAGAAGATTCATATCTTTCAGTTGCAGAAAGCTTAAGACACGCAGGATTTGCAAATAATGTAAAAGTTGATATTGATTTTGTTGATTCAGAAGAGATAAATGATAACAATGCAAAAGAAAAACTAGGCAAATATGATGCACTTTTAGTTCCAGGAGGATTTGGAAATAGAGGAATAGAAGGTAAAATAGCAACAATAAAATATGCAAGAGAAAATAAAATACCATTTTTAGGAATATGCTTAGGAATGCAAATGGCAGTTGTTGAATTTGCAAGAGATGTGCTAGGGCTAAAAGATGCAAATTCAGAAGAATTTGATGAAAACACCCAAAATCCAGTAATTCATATTATGGATGACCAAAAGAATATAGAGAACAAAGGTGGAACAATGAGGCTTGGAAGTTATCCATGCATATTAAAAGAAGGTACAAAGGCTTTTGAATTATATGGTAAAAAAGAAATAGCAGAAAGACACAGACATAGATTTGAATATAATAATGATTATAAACAAAAAATGGAAGAAGCAGGACTTATATGCAGTGGAACATCACCAGATGGAAGACTTGTTGAAATAGTTGAATTAAAAGACCATCCATTCTTTATAGCAGGACAATTCCACCCAGAATTTAAATCAAGACCAAATAGACCAGGACCACTATTTAAAGGTTTAATAGCCGCAGCAAAAAAATAATAAAAAAAGCACAATTTTTGTGCTTTTTTTAATTTCCAATATAATGTTTTAAAGGTTCTATATTAACATAGTATTTGCTAAAGTCTTCTGGGTCAACTAAAACTTCTAGCTCTGTTATGTTCTTTCTTTCGCAAATTGATTTAGTATCAGACCATATATGTTCACTTGTAAATGTGTATATTTTCCCATTATATTCACACGAACACTCAATTACATCTGGGCTTTTACCATTGAAAGTAAAGCTAAGATCTTTATGTATGCTAGTTATTTTAGAAGGTAAACAAATACCTTCTTCTTGAAGACGAAACTTTTCGCGATTTTTCTTGGCAAAACGATACATAATAAAAATAGCGATAGATGTAAATACAAGTCCAAATGTAATGAAAATATAACCCAAAAGTTTTCCTCCACTTCCAATAAAATTATTAGGATTATCTGGATTGTAATATATTGTTGTTGATCCACCAATATACATTTTACTGCTGTATTCGCTTAGTCTGCCTTCATATACTTTCCCATCAACTACAAAACTTACATATACATCATGATTAAGATCTCCGTCAATATCGCGTGATGTTATAATATTTGTAATTTTAGCATCAGCTTTTATGGCTGTTTTTAAAAATTTTGAAGTACTAATTTGAGAAACAATCCCAACTACAATAAGAACAACCCCAACAATTAAAAAAATCATACAAAATAATTTAAAAAATCTTTTAGAATTCATTATAATCCTCCATTTATTTATTTTTCTAATTATATCAAGTCAAATAAATAAATACAACATAAAAATTGCATATTAGAGTTTACAAATCTAAATTCAAAAAACAAAAATTATTTAAAATTAAATATGTATAAAATGCTGCAAATAATCCCTGCAAAAGCTTTCCAAGTAAATAGGGCTTTATAGAAATTCCATTTTTAGAGGTTATACTAAGTACTTGCAAAGCTACAGAAATTCCACCAAAACCAAGTAAAAAGGCACAAATAATAATATTAGTTGATATGCTTTTACTTGCAATTAATGCAATAGAACAAACTCCATTTGTAAGTTCTATAAGGCCGATTATAATTCCTTTTATGTATTTAGAAGAAAGACCAAAAGCATTTAGAATTGGTGAAAGGAAGTTAGCAATTAATTCTAAGCAACCACTACTATTTAAAATTGAAATAACAACAGAAAAAAGCACAACAAATCCACCAATAAGAAATACTGTACTAATCGAATTCATAATAGAGCTAGCCAAAACTTCTCCCAAATTTGATAAAGATATTCTAGAAGGCAACTTATTAGAAGCTTCAATAAAAGAACTACTTCTTTTATTTTTGCTACTCTTCCACCACCTAAACAAAATTCCAACAGTTATACATGCAAGTAAATGAGTTATAAGTAATAAGATTCCGGTTTTAGTATCTTTAAAAAGGCCAATCCCAACAGTTCCAACAATAAATAAAGGGCCGGAATTATTTGTAAAAGCAATAAGCCTTTCTGCTTCTATGCTTGAACACAAACCTTGCTTTTTAAAATCAGCTACAATTTTTGCACCAACAGGATAACCACTAATAATACCCATTATAAAAGGAAAAGCACCTTCACCGGGAACATTAAAAATTGGTCTCATTAATTTATTTAACATTTTCCCAAATATGGATATTATATTTGTATATCCCAAAAGCTCTGTGGCAATAAAGAATGGCAAAAGAGATGGAACAACGGAGTTTGCCCATAAACTTAGTCCTTTTTTAGCAGCAGACAAATTAGTATTTGAAAAAACAATTAAAAACAAAGTAAATAAACAGATTATTGTAGGAATAATTAGGCTTTTAGCTTTTAATACAAGCATTTTAAACTTATTCATGGACACACCTCTTATTTACATTTATATTAAATTCTGCATAATATATAACAAGAAAATAAAGAGTGGACAAAAAGTAAAAATAATGTTATATTATGTAGAGATTTATTATTAAATAGATAGTGTAAAGAAGTTTTTTAAAATAGATTGTAGGAGTTGACGTCCTCGGCGACTCTAATTTCAAAAAAATCTAATTAAAAGGGGATTTAAAATGAATAATTATGAGAATGCTAAAAAAATATTAAAAAAATATAATCAACAACAAGTAATTTCTATTGCAGACAAAATGCCACAAGAAAAGCAAGAGATGCTTGCAGAGCAAGTGCTAAAAATAGATTTTGAAGAATTAAAAGAATTATATGAAAAAACATTTGAAAATATATATGTAGATTTAGAGCAATTAGAGCCAATAAGAGGAGTAAACCCAAATAAACTGCCTAAAGAAAAGATAGAAGAATATGAGCAAATTGCTTCTAAAATAATAAAACAAAATAAATTTGCAGTAGCAACTATGGCAGGTGGCCAAGGAACAAGGCTTCGGACACCTACTTCCAAAAGGTACATACAAAATAGATATAGGAGAAAATGGAAAATACTTATTTGAAATTATAGTTGATACATTAGAAAGAGCAAACAAGAAGTATGATGTAATTATACCTTGGTACATAATGACAAGTAGGGAAAACAATAAAGATACAGTTGAGTTTTTAGAGGAAAAGAACTATTTCGGATATCCAAAAGAATATGTATATATTTTTGAACAAGGAGAGCTTCCACTAATAACAGAGCAAGGAAAACTTTTGTTAAATAAAGAAGGACTAATAAAAGAAGCTTCTAATGGAAATGGTGGAATCTTTAATTCTATGCTAAAAAAAGGAGTAATTGATGACTTAGAAAAAAGAGGCGTAGAATGGGTTTTTATTGGTTCTGTTGATAATATTTTATTAAAATCAGTAGACAGCTTACTTTTAGGGTTAACTGTAAGTGAAGGAAATCAAATAGGAACAAGGACTGTATTAAAAAGAGATCCAGAGGAAAGAGTAGGAGTTTTGTGTAAACAAAACAACAAGATAAAAGTTATTGAATATACAGAACTTCCAAAAGAAATTGCTTGCATAACAGATGATGAAGGAGAATTGGTTTTTGGAGAATCGCATATAATGTGCAACTTGTTTAGCTTGGATGCTATAAAAAGAGCAAGTACAAAAGAATTAGAGTATCATATAGCGTTTAAAAGAGCAGATTACCTAAATGAAAACGGAGATTTTATAAAAGCAGAAAAACCAAATGCATATAAATTTGAGAAATTTATATTTGATAGTTTTAAGTTATTTAATAATATTTCAATTTTAAGAGGAAAAAGAGAGGAAGATTTTGCACCAGTAAAAAATATGAATGGTGAAGATAGCCCAGAAACTGCAAAAAAACTATATGAAAACTATTGGAAAAAAGCATAAGTTATGATATATTATAAAAGTAAAAACTGTGTCTATGAAGGGATGGTAAAAAATGAGTAGTAAAGGTAGAAGATATAATAGGTATGCAGAACCAAAACTTAACATGAAAAAAGTCTTGGGAGTAATTGTAGCAATATTAGTAATAGTGATGGTAATTGTTTCAATTGTAAATGTAATAAAAAATGGAAAAGATAAAAACAAAGTAAAAAGCTACTCATACTATACAGCTTATGAAAATGGAAAATTTGGAGTAATAAATAGCGATGGAGAGATAGTTATTAATCCAGAGTATTCAGAAATAATAGCAATTCCAAATAAAGATGTTCCAATATTTGTTTGTACATACGATGTAAATGATCAAGATGGAACATATAAAACAAAAGTAATAAATCAAAAAAATGAAGAAATATTTAAAAATTATGACAAAGTAGAGGCAATAGACAATTTTGATTCAAAACAAAATATTTGGTATGAAGACAATGTTTTAAGAGTTCAAAAAGACGGAAAATATGGATTAATAAACTTTGATGGAAAAGAAATTTTAGCTTGCGATTATGAAGAAATAATAGCACTAAAAGGAGTTACAAACAACTTATTAGTAAAAAAAGACGGCAAAGTAGGACTTGTAAACGAAAAAGGACAAACTATAATAAATACAGAATACAAAGAAATAAAAACATTAAAAGAAGGATATAAAAACGAGTACATAATAGTAAATGATAATAATCAATATGGAATAATAAGCACAACAGGAACCGTACTTGTAGAGCCAAAATACGAAGATGTAAAATACTTAAATAACTCTGAACTATTTGCAGTTAAAGAAGCAGGTGTTTGGAAATTAGTTAATAAAGATAACGAAATTTTAATAGATGGTGGATATGACAGTATAATAGAGGCAAAAGGTGAAAATGTAGTAGTAGAAAAAGGCGGAAAATACGGAGTTGTAACAACAAAAAATGAAGAGAAAATTCCAGTAGAATATGAAGAAATAAAATATACATTCTCTATATATTACATAGCTAAAACTGGTGGAAAATATGGAATTATTAATTTAAGCAATGAACAAGTTAAAGATTTTAACTATGTAAATATGAATTATGTAGAAAAGGGAGATTTTATACAAGCAGATGTATCAGATACAGAAACAGTAATATTTGATAATAACTTATCAGAAAAAATAAATGGAATAGTATCTGAGATAAACCAAGAAAAAGGTTATATAAAAGTATATACAAATAACGAATATAAATATTACAACTTTAAATTTGAAGAGAAAAAATCTTCAGATATATTAACAACTAATAGCTTATTCTTAAGCAAAAAAGATGGAAAATATGGATATGTAAATAAAGAGGGAAAAGTAGTAGTAGACTATATATATGAAGACGGAACAGAGCAAAATTCATCTGGATTTGCTGCTGTAAAAAAAGACGGAGTATGGGGTAGTATAAACAAAATAGGTGCTGTAACATTAGAGCCATCAGTAAATTTAGATAACAACATATATACAGTATTTATAGGAAAATGGCACTTAAATGATAGTGGAATATATTATGAAAAATAGCAGAATAAAAGGGGGATATTCCCCTTTTATTCTTAAATAAGAAAACCAGTTTGCAAAAGAGGAGAAGAAAAATGGAGTTAAAAGTAAAATATCAATATACATATTTTATAAAACCGTTTTTAATTAAAGAAAACAAATATAAAAAGTATTTATTAAGTCTATTAAAGAATGAAAAATTTGAATTAAAGTTTTTCGAAAAAGAAAGAGATTTAAATATATATTCATACTTTTTGCCAGAAATAAGAGATTATATTTTTCCAACATTTAATTATGATAAACAAAAAGTAAAAGAATTTGAAGAGATGGATAATGTGCTTAAATCTAATCTTTTAGCAGATTTACATTGCAATGTATTTAATTATAAATTAAGTAAAAAAGCACAAGGCAAAGTAAATGATAATGAAGGGATATTTTTTAATATAACAAATATAGAAGTTGTTTGTTTTGATTCAGGAATATGTTTTTTATTGATAAAGACAGATTTGGAAAACAACCAAAATTTTTCAAATTTACTAGACTTTAATTATAAATTTAAAGACATAAATTCAGAATTTTCAAAATTAAAAGAGTATAACAATATAAAAATACAAACAGACGAATTTAGCAATATGAAAGAAATGCCACAGTTTATTCAAGAAGTAATAGGGGTAAACAGCAAACTTGCAGAGCTAAAAGATATAGATATGTATAACAGAAGATTTTTTGTTTATACGTATGCTTGTGTAGAACAGGATAATTGGGAAAAATTTAGTGATATAGAAAATGACTTTATAAAATTTACAAATGTATTACCAAATAACAATACAATTGCTTTTAATGGAGAAAAGTTAGAGAAAATAGTTGAAACAGTTGAGCAGTTTAAAAATGCGAGATTTGGATTTACAAAGCAAAGTGCAACATTTTTGGCATCTGGTATAGACACAAACAACTATACAAAATTATTATTTGAGTACGATAATGACTATTTATATACATTAATATTCAGCTTATATCAAAGAATCTATTTAAAAAAGATGGAGATGGATTTAAAAAGCAAAAAGAATATTGACAGTATACGAAGGAGGTTTACTAAATTTACAAAAGAAATATGGGGAAAAGAGTTAACAAATTCGGTTACAGGAACCACATTTTATAGTAAATGGAAAAAGACTTTTGAGCTAGAAGAGATATATAATAACATAAAAAATAAATATGATGTTATTTACAAGGATTCGTCTGTAGAAAAAGAAAATAAAGTAAATAAAGTAATTTTAATTGCATTATCAGTATCTTTGTTATTAAACGTAATTAATTTATTTGTACTAATGAAAATAAAGTAATTATAAAACGAGGAGGAAAAATGAAAACCTTTTGTGGAACAGATATAATAGAAATAAGCAGAATAAAAGAATCAATAGAAAGGTCTCGGAGAAAGATTTTTAAACATAATTTATACTCCGGCAGAAATTGAATATTGCGAAAGCAAAAAGAATGCAAAATACTATCATTATGCGGGAAGATTTGCGGCCAAAGAAGCAATATATAAAGCCATATCAGTACTTTTAAAGAACAAGTTTGATATATCTTGGCATAATGCACAAGTAATAAATGATAAAAACGGAAATCCACAAATAGAATTTCTAGATATAAAATTTGATAAATTAAAAAGTATTGATATATCAATATCACATTGCAAAGAATATGCAGTTGCAACAGTAGTTGCAGTAGTGGAGGACTAAAATGGAACTTTTTGATTCACATGCACATTATAATGATGAAAAATTTAATGAAGATAGAGAAGAAATTCTAAAAGAAATATATAAATCTGGTGTAACAAAATTAGTAAATGCAGGTTATAGCTTAGAATCTTCTAAAAGTGCAATAGAAATAGCGAATTTACATGATTTTATATATTCAACAGTTGGAATTTCTCCAAACGATATAGAAAATTATAAAAAGGAAGATTTGCACGAAATAGAAAAACTTGCTAAAAGCTCTAAGGTGGTTGCAATAGGCGAAATTGGATTAGATTATTATTGGAACAAAGAAAATAAAGATTTGCAAAAAGAGGTTTTTATATCTCAAATTGAAATAGCAAATAAACTTAACTTGCCAATAGTTATTCATACAAGAGAAGCGATATATGATACACTTGAAATATTAAAGAACAACGAATGCAATAAAAAGGGAGTTTTTCACTGTTGCCCATTTAATGTGGACTTGGTTAGAGAAGGGCTAAAACTTGGCTTTTATATATCTTTTGCAGGACCAACAACATTTAAAAACAGTAAAAATGCAGGTGAAATAATAAATATGGTACCATTAGACAAAATGTTAATAGAAACAGATTCACCATATCTTAGTCCAGAGCCATTAAGAGGAAAACGAAATGACTCTAGAAATGTAAAATACATTGCAAAAAAAATTGCAGAAGTAAAACAAATTCCATTAGAAGAAGTTGCAAAAGTAACTTACGAAAATGCAAAAAGGATTTTTGATATAAAAAATGGAGGTTAGAATGAAAGACTATATTTATATATACAATGAAAATGGAGAAAAAATAAAAATGGAAGCGGTAATAGCCTTAAAGCTTGACAACTCTGATGATGAATATATAGCATATAGAGAAGAGAATAATGCTGACGATATATATGTTGCAAAAATAAAACCTCACACAAATGAATTGGATACAAATTTATCTGATAGGGAAAAAGAAATGCTAAAAGAAATAATAGAAAAACAAGTAAAGGAGTAGAAACATGAGAATACTTGTAAACAAGAATCATAAAAGCATAGAAATAACAAAAACGAATGGAATAAAAAGCAAAATTATGGGAGGACTAGCTGTGGCAGGAGCTACATTAATAATGTTTTCTGGATGTTCTAATTCAAATGCAATTGAGCAACCAGATAATACTACAATGGCATCTACCAGCATTTCAAATAATGAAGATAACAAAACAACAGAAACATCTTTTAGAGAAGAAATAAAAGTAGACACAAAAACATTTGTAGAACCTAAAACAGTTGGAAGACAAGAAGAAACAAAAGTACAAGCTAATACAAATTCATATAATAAACTTTTAAATGAACTAAAAGCAGAATTAGCTAAAAAAGGGTTTGATTCTGATGTAAATAATACTTTGATTAAAGCATTTGATGAATTGTACGAGAACTACAACAACTGGCAAGGCCTATATAAGGATCTACCTACAAGGGAAGATTTTATAGAAGACAAATTAATAAATTCAATAAAGTATATTAAAGAATTTAATATATATGAAGAAGGGTCACCAGAGGCAGAAAAATTAATAAAAAAATATGGTGTGGGAAATATTACAACTGAAGATAATACAATATCAATAATCAATAATAACCAACAAGTTCCAATGATAGCATTACATGAGATAGCTCATGCCGAACAAAATATAGAAGAAAGTCCAGCAGCAGAAAAGAAAAATTACTATTATAATGGAGTGGATTTAAGCACAGCATTATGTGAGGGAGAAGCGACTTTTAATATGAAATTTACAGAAAGTCCATCCTCAGAGAAAGTAGACTATGATATTATAGATAATAATAATGGAGATACAGTAGAATATGGAAAATCAACAAGAAGAGGCTATGCAAAATATATGAATCTATACGAGAATCTAAATTTATTTGCTGGATACAAAAATTTAGATTCTGTAAAAGGACAAAACATACCTGCACAAATTGAAAGTGCAATTTCAAAAAGATATGGAAATGAGCTAGCTTCAGAGGTAATGAGCAATTTGGCAGAATTAATAAAATTAGAAAACTCACACAACTCAAATGCTCAATATGAACAAGCAATAAAAACACAACAAACATTTTTAAAATGCATAGAAAAAGACATAGATTCATTAAATAGCAAAAAGGACGTAGAAGAATACATTAATATATATAGAGGATACAAATTAAATAATTTAGCTCAGGTAATTGACACAGATGGAAACAATATAACAAATGAAACCTTTGACATAGAAAGCTTGGATAATAAAATGATTTCGAAAATCTTAGAATATAATGCTATTCCAAATTTTACACAAAATAAAGAACTAAATAGGATGGCATTAAAAGCTATATTAATGGCAAGCAATGAACCATATTATGATAAGGACGGCGTTTACAAAGAATTATACATACCTGATAATCTTGACAATACAAAATATACATATTTTGAAGAAAACGGCGTTGGTAATATAGTATTTAAATCTAAGAATGGTGAAAAGCTACAAATTTCATTTAATGGTGATGAAATAACCAATATACAAGAGCCTTCATTAGATAGAGGAGAATATGATTCGGAAAGATAAAGTGAATAAACAATAAAAAATAGGTTAGAATTCGAAAAGAATCTAACCTATTTTTTTTATTGTGGTAGAGATACAAGAAGCACTACAAGGCTAAAATTTGACACAAATATGTAAAATGTGTTATAATACAAGTGGAAGATTATTACATTTTTAAAAAAGCATATAAAAATAACCATTATATATGGAGGGAGGTAGTTATTATGAATATGATAACTAATAAAAAAACAATTGCTTCAATGATTGTAGCAATTTTGTTAATAGGATTAACAACACCAATATTTGCAGCAACAAAAACAGCAACAGTAAAAACAACCACATTATTATATGCAGATACAAGTAAATCAACTGTAAGAGCGCAAATATGTGCAGGACAAAAATTGGAAGTGTTAAGCACAGATGGAAATTGGTGTAATGTAAAGTGGACAGTTACAGGATATGCACACAAAAACTATGTAAATAAATCAAATGGTGCGGTATTAAAAGAAGGACCAAATATTTACTCTGATGCAAATCATTCAAATAGAATTGGTGATTTGAGACATGGAAGAGTAAATATTTTAGACAATAAAAAATTATATGGAAATTATTATAGAGTATCATTTTATGATACAGGATATGTTCAAAAATCAGCTTTAAATATAAGCAGTACAGGAAGTAGTAGTACAGGAAATAACAAACCATCAAGCTCTTCAAGTTCATCAGGAAGTATATTAGCAGCACTACTAAGATTAACATTTAAAGGGGCAGAAAAAGGAGCAGAAGTTACATTAAAAGCTTTCTCTGGATTGCTAGGAAGATTAAAGGGAGGATCATCAACAGCAAAACCAGAGTACAATTTAACTTTAAATAAAACAAGTATAGAAATAAAAGAAGGAAGTACAGCAACAATAACAGCAACATATAAAGAAAGAACAGTAACACCAAAATATAAATCAAGCGATACAAATATAGCAACAGTAGATTCATCAGGAACAGTAAAAGGTATAAAGAAAGGAAATGCAACAATAACAGCAACATACAATGGAAAGAAAGCAACTGCTAAAGTTACAGTTTCTGCAAAAGCACAATCTTCACAATCAACAGAGCCAATAAGCAATAATGGAACAACAACTGTATACTTAACAAGTTATCATCCTACAGAAGGAAACAATGAGAACTTTGCTCTTGCAAAAGTAGGAAGAGTATTGAAATATGATAATAATGGAAATATAGGAATAGTCCATCCAAAAGTACACAGAGATAAGACTATGGGATGGTATGTATATGAATACGAAGGAAAGAATTATGTAATAGTTGGATTAGGAACTAAAAAAGACGGAAGCACAAATGGACTTGCAAGTTATCAAGCAATAAAATTTGAATATAAAGGAAAAACATATGATGCAGTAATATTAGATGTCGGATATGGGCAAAAAGATACAAATTATCCAACAATAGATGTATTTACATGTGAAGATAGACAGGGCGTTGGAAAGATAAAAACTAAAGTGCAGATTACGGGCAAAAAAATTAAACCAATAACTAACTTTAACAACGGAAAATATCAAACAATATTAGAATACTAAAATAAAAAAGCTAGTACTTTAAGTACTAGCTTTTTTTATTGTACAGGAAAAATCGAAGATTTTTGCGTATACAACTCTTATTATTATTTGTTAAAATCAACTTTAACATTTTTTCTAGCTTCTTCGCTTTCTACTTTAAAGAACTCTTCTGCTTTAAATCCAAACATAGAAGCAATAATATTAGAAGGAAAAACCTCTAATTTAGTGTTATACATTGTTACGCTATCATTATAAAATTGTCTTGAGAAAGAAATTTTATTTTCTGTATTTTGTAGTTCTTGTTGTAATTCAGAGAAATTTTGGTTAGCTTTTAAATCTGGATAACTTTCAGAAACTGCCATAATAGTTTTTAAAGCTCCTGATAATTGATTATCAAGTTCTGCTTTTTCATGAATAGTACCAGCATTTGCCCAAGATGTTCTAAGCTCTGCAACTTTTGTTAATACATCACTTTCATGAGTCATATAACCTTTTACTGTTTCTACTAAATTTGGTATTAAATCAAATCTTCTTTGTAATTGAACATCAATTTGACTCCAAGAATTTTTTACTTTTTGTCTTAGTCTAACTAAATTATTGTACATAGAAATTACAAGAATTACTAATAATACAACAATGGCTATTGCAATCCACATAATAAAGACCTCCTATTAAAATAAATTTACGAATTCATTATAGCATACCGAAAACAGCATAGCAAGAAATAATTAAGCAAATTCCAATTTATCTGTTAAATCATATATTATATAAACCTTGTTTCCTTATGCATATTTTTGGTACAAGCAGCATATAATTATATTACGGAAATAACAAAAAAGTTTCCAAATTTGACAAAACTTTCAAAAAATGGTATAATTAAAAAGGTCGCTTGAAGGAGGGATTAAATATTCTTATGAATAAACAAAAACATTCGCATATATCATATAAAAAGATTATTGCATTAAGTATATTATTTGTTGTAATCTTAGGGATATCGGTATTAGCGGGAAATGTAAAAGTAAACAGTGTTAAAATAAAATTTTCAAACAACCACGAAATCACAGTTTTAACATCAAAAACAAAAGTATCAGAAATATTAGAAGAAAACCATATAATGCTTTCATCAGATGAAGTAGTAACACCTTCACTAGAAGAAGAACTTACATCTGCAAATGCAATAGTAATTTCACTAAACGGACAAGAGCCAACACAAATTGCAGAAGTAAATAATGAAAGTTTAGAAACAAATATAGAAGAAAGAGCACAGAGCTATACAGACATAATAGAAGAAATAATAACAGTTAAAGAAGAAATACCATTTGAAACAATAACAAAAGATGTTTCAAACGGAAGTAGTACAGTAAATAAAGTTATACAAGCTGGTAAAAAAGGTTTAAAAGAAGTAACTTACAAAGTTAGATATAAAGGCGATGTAGAAGTAGAAAGAATAGAGTTATCTTCTAAAGTAATAAAAGAGCCAGTAAACAAAGTAGTTCAAATACAAACAGTTACAGCAAGAAGTTCATCAAGAGGTAATGCAGTAACAACTGCATCAAGTGGAAGATATAAAGTTACAGCATACTGTTCATGTGCAAGATGTTGTGGTAAAACAAATGGTATTACAGCCTCAGGAAGAAGAGCAACAGCAAACCATACAGTTGCAGCTCCAAGTACATTTGCTTTTGGAACACAAATGGTTATAAACGGAAAAACTTATGTTGTAGAAGACAGAGGTGGAGCAATACAAGGTAATAGAATAGATATTTATATGAATTCACATTCAGAAGCATTAGCATGGGGAGTAAGATACTTAGACGTAGAAGTAATAAAATAAAAATAATACAAAAAATAGGGGAAAACAAATCCCCTATTTTTTTATTGTATAGGGAAAACCGTCTCACTTCGCACTTCACACTTCCATTATTTAAAAGAAAAAACATTGTAAAAAAATTATATATATGATATAAAATAAATATTAACAAGTAAAGGAAGGTACAAATGGAAGCTAGAGAAAAAATGAAAAAAGAAAACAATTCATCATTTATGAAAAATGTTGCTATGCTTATGATTGCACAAGTTTTAATAAAAATATTAGGATTTGTTTATAGGCTAGTAATAATTAACATAGATGGTTTTGGAGATATAGGAAATGGGTATTATGATGCTGGTTACACAGTGTATTCGTTGCTGCTTACACTATCATCAGTAGGTATACCTACAATAATTTCTAAACTAGTATCAGAGAGAGTGGCAATAGGTGACCACAAAGGTGCACATAGAATTTTTAAAACTTCTTTAAAGATATTTACATTAATTGGAGCATTTTTCTCATTAGTACTATTCTTTGGAGCTGGTATAATAGCAAAAAACATATTAAATGTACCAGATGTAAAATATGTTTTAATGGTTCTAGCACCAGCAATAATGTTTGTTGCTTCTTCTGCTGTTTTAAGAGGATATTTTGCAGGACTTGGAAGCATGAAATCAACAAGTATTTCTCAAACATTAGAGCAATTTTTTAATTGTGTTTTAACAATTACATTTGTATATGCACTAGTAGGTAAAGATCCAGCTATTATGGCTGCAGGAGGAAACTTGTCTACAACACTGGCCATTTTAATTTCTTTTACATATTTGGTTATTTTCTACAAAAGAAGAAAAAAAGGAATTATGGCAGAGTGTGAGGCTCAAACAATAGAACAGGAAGACAAAACTACAGGAAAACTTATAAAAACAATATTTGCTATATCAATACCAATGACAATTGGTTCATTAATATCAGTTATTAATAATATGATAGACACAGTTACAATAAGTAATTGTATACAAACTGCATTTTCTGGAATCCTAGAAGGCGGAAAGGCAGCACTAGAAGCAAAAGCAATGGAGCTATCAGGTGTATTGTCAAAGGTCGTAACAATAATACATCTTCCACTTGCAATTACAGGAGCTTTTTGCACAGCTTTGGTCCCAGCAATATCATCAGCAATATCAGTAAAAGATTATGCAACAGTAAATAAAAGATTATCATTTTCATTCTTTGCTTCAATTTTATTAATAATGCCATGTGCAGCAGGGCTAGTAGCACTTGCAGAACCAGTTTTAAAATTAATCTACCCAGCAGCATCAAATGGAGCTAATATATTAGTTTTAAGTACAATTACAATGATATTTGTATCACTAAACTATGTTGTAGAAGGCGGACTATATGGGTTCGGAAAAGTACATATTCCAGCGATAGCATTAGCGATTGGAGGAGTAATAAAATTAGTATTAAATATCATTCTAATAAGTAATCCAGAAATTAACATATTAGGAGCTGTTATTAGCTCAATAGTATGCCAAGTTATATTATTTGTAATATGTATGTACTATTTAAACAAAGAAATAAAACTAAACATGAATTTAAAAGATCATGTATTAAAACCAACTTTTGCATCAGCAGTTATGGGAATTATAGTTTATATTGCGTACAAAGTAATTGTAGGAACACTTGGAAATGCAATCTCAACAATTATAGCTATATGTGTAGGAATTTTAGTATATTTAATATTAGTACTTGCAATGAAGATGTTAACAAAAGAAGATATATATATGATACCATTTGGAACAAAAATATATAGTTTGTTAGTAAAATTAAAAGTATATAAAGAAAATTAAGGAGAAATTTATGAAATTAGTTTCATGGAATGTGAATGGATTAAGGGCAATATATAAAAAAGGTTTTGAAGAATCATTTAAAAAACTTGATGCAGATATATTTTGCATTCAAGAAACAAAAATGCAAGAAGGTCAAATAGAGTTAGATTTACAAGGATATTATCAATACTATAATTATGCAGAAAGAAAAGGATATTCAGGGACAGCAATTTTTACAAAAAAAGAGCCATTAAATGTAGAATATGGAATAGGAATAGAAGAGCACGATAAAGAAGGTAGAGTAATAACATTAGAATTTGATAGATTTTATATGGTAAATTGCTATACGCCAAATTCAGGGCGAGAACTTGCAAGACTTGAATACAGGATGACTTGGGAAGAGGCGTTTAAAAAATACTTAATAGAATTAGACAAACAAAAACCAGTAATAATATGCGGAGATTTAAATGTAGCACATACAGAAATAGATTTAAAAAATCCAAAGTCAAATAGAAAAAATGCAGGATTTACAGACGAAGAAAGAAGTAAGATAGAAAGTTTGTTAAACTCTGGATTTACAGATACATTTAGAAAGATATATCCGGACAAAGAAGGAGCATATACGTGGTGGTCATATATGTTTAATGCAAGAGCAAATAATGCGGGGTGGCGTATTGACTATTTTCTAGTATCTGATAGAATAAGTAAAAATATAAAAGATGCATATATTTATTCAGAAATAATGGGAAGTGACCATTGCCCAGTTGGATTAGAAATAGAAGAATAAAGGGGAGAAATTAAATGAAAGAAACAAAAAAATGGACAAAATGGTTATACTGGTTTTCATTTGCGGTGGCAGTGATATTTGTATACAAAACGCTAGACAATTTTAATGACATTTCAATATGGTTTAACAAACTATTATCAATATTAATGCCATTTTTAATGGGAATATTGGTAGCATATTTGTTTTATATACCATGTAGGCAAATAGAAAGTCTATACAAAAAGCTAAAGCCAAAGTTTATAAAGAAAAAAGCAAGAGGGCTATCAATTGTTACGGTGTATATAATGGCAATATTGTTACTAGTAATAATTATAAATATCATAATACCAGCACTTTCGGAAAGTGTAGTTGAATTGGCAAGTAGTATGCCAGGGTATTATAATACAGCAATGGAATATGTAGAAAATATGCCAGAAGATGCAATAATAAAAAAAGCAGATGTTTTAGAAATTATAGGAAACTTACAAAAAATAGATATAACAAAAATTTTAAGCCTAGAAAATATATATGGCTATATAAAAGGCGTTGTTGGAGTAGCTCAAGGAATATTTAGTGTGTTTGTTACACTAATAATGTCTGTATACATATTAGCAGAAAGAAGCCAAATATTAAAATTTGTAAGAAGACTAAATTCTGCAATATTTAAAGATAAAACTTGTAAGATTATAGACAAATATTTTATGAAAGCTAATGATATATTCTTTAAATTTGTATCAAGCCAAGTATTAGATGGAATAATAGTAGGAATAATAGTATCAATAGCAATGTGGATACTAGGGGTAAAATATTGGGTACTATTAGGATTCATGATAGGATTGTTTAATATAATTCCATATTTCGGAGCAATAGTTGCAGTAGTAATTGCTACTATAATAACAATATTTACAGGAGGATTTGCAAAAGCAATATGGATGGTTATAGTAGTAGTAATACTTCAACAAATAGATGCAAATATAATAAACCCTAAAATAGTAGGAAATGCATTACAACTAAGTCCTATATTAGTAATATTCTCTGTAACGTTATTTGGAGCATATTTTGGAGTACTTGGAATGTTCTTAGCAGTTCCAATAATAGCAGTAATAAAATTAATAACAAATGACTTTATAGAGTATAGAACAGAAAAGAAAAAACAAGAAGAATTACAATAGAAAAGGAGAATACAAATGCTAAAAAAATACATAATAACATTTCTAATTTCAATGGTACCATTAATAGAATTAAGAGGTTCAATCCCAATTGGATTGAGCTCACTATGGGGAGAACCTATTCCTGTACTTCCACTTTATATAATTTGCATATTAGGAAATATGCTACCAGTACCATTTATTTATTTATTTGCTAGAAGAGTTTTAGAATGGGGAGCGGATAAAAAATATATAGGTAAATTCTTTAAATGGTGCTTAGAAAAAGGAGAAAAGGGTGGAAAAAAACTTCAAGAAAAAGCAGGGAAAACAGGATTATTCTTTGCATTACTTATATTTGTAGGAATTCCACTTCCTGGGACAGGAGCATGGACCGGAACACTTGCAGCAAGTATATTAGATATGGATTTTAAAAGAAGTATTCTAGCCGTTATGCTAGGAGTAATTTTAGCAGGAATTATAATGGGACTTGCATCAGCAGGAGTATTTGGAGCAGTAGGTGCAATATTTGCAGCTTAACAATAATGGGGGGAAAAGGGGTCAGACCCCTTTTTCCCTCAAAGTTCATATAATGTTAATAATTGTAATATATAATTTTAAAGTTAAGGAGTGTAATTATGAGTTATATAGAATTAAAAGATGTTACAAAATTATATAGTGATGGAAATGTAAAGGCTGCAGATGGTGTATCTTTTTCCGGAGAAAAGGGAGAGATTATAATAGTTGTAGGACCAAGCCGGAGCACGGAAAAACTACTGTTTTAAATTTAATTGGTGGAATGGATAGTGTAACTAGTGGCAAAATAATTGTAGATGGAAAAGATATAAGCAAATATAATGAAAGAGGACTTACAACATATAGAAGAAATGATATTGGATTTGTATTTCAATTTTATAATTTAATACCAAATTTAACTGCAAAAGAAAATGTTGAACTTGCAAGCCAGATATGCAAAGATGCATTAGATCCAGAACAAGTTTTAAAAGATGTAGGACTTGAAAAGAGAATGAATAATTTCCCTGGACAATTATCTGGAGGAGAACAGCAAAGAGTTGCAATAGCAAGAGCAATTGCTAAAAACCCAAAATTACTTTTATGTGATGAGCCAACTGGGGCATTAGACTACAATACAGGAAAAGAAGTTTTAAAGCTGTTGCAAAACACAGCAAGACAAAAAAATATAACAGTTATAATAATTACACACAACCAAGCAATAACACCAATGGCAGATAGAATAATAAAAATAAAAAATGGGAAAGTTAGTGAAAATAGAATTAACGAAAATCCTGTTTCAATAGACCAAATTGAATGGTAGAAACAAAAAAACAGAGAAAAAACAAAAGGGGTCTGTCCTCTTTTGTTCAGAATTTTATGGAGGAAAGATGAAAAAAGCATACGTAAAAGATATTGTTAAAGAAATAAAAAGAACAAGAAAAAGATATATATCTATTATTGCAATTGTAATATTAGGTGTTGCTTTTTTCGTTGGAATAAATGCATCATGCCCAGATATGCTAAATACTTTTAATAAATATATTAATGATTATAATGTTTTTGATCTTAATTTAATTTCTACTGTTGGATTTGATAATGATGATGTGGAGACCATAAAAAATATAAATAGAATTGACTACATACAGCCTGTAAAATCAATATGTGCTGTTGTAGAACAAGGAGATAAAGAAAAGGTTTTAAGTGTAAGTTCTGCTCCTAATGATGTAACCGAAAATACTATGAATAAAGTTGAAATAGTGGAAGGAGAATATCCTAAACAAAGTAATGAAATAGTTTTAGATAGTAAATTAAAAACAGATTACAAAATAGGAGATACAATAGAATTTATAGATACAGAAAACCAAGAGTTAGAAGATGTATTTAAGGTTAAATCATATACAGTAGTTGGTTTTGCTAATAGTCCTTTATATGTAGCAATATCCAGAGGCAGCACAACACTTGTAGATGGAACTATATCAGGATTTGCAATAGTTTTAGAAGATGCATTTTCTATGGAAGAATACACAAACATATATGCAAAAGTAACAACAAATAATAAAAATAGAACCTCAGATGAATATATAGAAGAAATAGAAAAAATTCAGGATGAAGTAAAAGAAAAAACAGATACATTAGCAGATACAAAGTACAAAGATTTATATGAAGAAGCAAATAATAAAATTGATGATGCCAAAGAAGAAGTTCAAGATGCAAAAGATGAATTAAAAAATGCAGAGCAAGAAATTGCAAATGCAAAAGTAAAACTAGAAGATTCACAAAAAGAACTAAATACTCAAAAGCAGAATTTCAATAACAAAATGAAGGAATATGATAATCAAATAAATAGTGCTAAAACCACATTGGATTCAACAAAATCTACTTTAGATCAAAAGCAAAAAGAACTAAATGATGCAGAAGCACAACTAAATGCAGAAGAGCAAAAATTAATATTAGCAGAGCAGAAAGCTCTAGAAGGAACAGGCCTAACAGATTTAAATCAGTATTTAGAGTATTTACAAAGTATATCTGCACCACAAGAAGCAATTACAGGTATACAAACATTAATACAAGGTAAAGCAAAACTAGAACAAGAAAAAAGTACACTTCAGGGATATAAAAACGAGTTGAATTCAGGTTTAGAGGAATACAACAAGGGATTAAAAAACTTTGAAAACCAAAAGCAAACATTAGAAAACACTAAAAAAACAACTCAAAAAAAATTAAATTCAGCACAGACAAAAATAGATAATGGATGGAAAGAACTTAAACAAAATGAGAACAAGTTCAATGATAAAAAAGAAGAAGCAAACAAGAAAATAGCAGATGCAGAAAAAGAGATAAAAGATGCAGAGAAAAAACTAGAAGACCTAAAAGTAAAAATATATGTGTTAAACCTAGAAACAAATGAAGGATATGTATCATATAAATCAGATTCGAATAGTGTAGCAACAATAGGTAAAGTATTCCCAATAATTTTCTTTTTGGTAGCAGCATTAGTTTCATTAACTGCAATGACAAGAATGGTAGAAGAAGATAGAGGAATAATAGGAACATATAAATCTTTAGGATATAGTAGACCTAAAATTGCTTTAAAATATTTAACATATTCAACTAGTGCAACATTATTGGGAATTGTGCTAGGTTCAGTTATTGGTTCATATACACTACCATGGGTAATTTCGGAAGCATATAAGATTTTATATCATACAATGCCAACAGTAATAATGGAAGTAAATATGAAGTATACTTTAATTGCCGGAATTGCAGCATTTGCTTCAACTACAATAGCAACAATGTTTGCATGTTACAGAATGCTAAGAGCAACTCCAGCAAAACTTATGAGACCAAAATCACCCAAAGAAGGTAAAAAAATATTATTAGAAAAAATGCCTTTTATATGGAAACATTTTAATTTTACACAAAAGATTACTGCAAGGAATGTATTTAGATATAAAAAACGTTTATTTATGACATTAATTGGAATAGCGGGTTGTACAGCTTTAATATTTATGGGATTTGGACTTAGAAATTCTATTGCAACAATTGTAAGCAAACAATACGAACAAATAAGAAGATATGATTTTGAAATAACACTAAAAAATGAATTAACAGAAGAAGAAAAGCAAGAACTAAACAAATATATAGAAAACAACGGACATAATTCAAAATACACATATTTAAGACAACAAACAAATGATGTTATTGCAAATGGAGAAGAACAAAATGTGTATATAATAGGTGTAGAAAATCAAGATGAGTTAACAAATTTTGTTACAATGCAAGATAGAAAAACAAAAGAAAAAGTTAAAATACAAAATGATGGAGTTATAATAACAGAAAAATTATCAAAACTACTAAATGCCCATATAGGTGATGAAATAACAGTAAAAATAGATGATGAGAAATCTAAAAATGTTAAAGTGTCTGGAATAATAGAAAACTATGTATATCATTATATTTATATGGATAAAGCAATGTATGAGGGCGTTTTTGATGAAGAAATGATAGATAATCACATATATTTGGATATAGAAGAAAAGTTAGATAAACAGGCAGAAGAGGAGATTTCTAAATATTTGCTAAAAAATGAAAATATAGCACAAGTATTGAGATTGAGTAGTATTAGCGAAAGCTTTAGCGATATGATTAAAAGCTTAGATACAGTAGTAATTGTATTAATTACCTGTGCCGGAATGCTTGCATTTGTTGTGCTATACAACTTAAATAGTATAAATATAGAGGAAAGAAAAAGAGAACTTGCTACAATTAAATTGTTAGGCTTTTATAATAACGAATTATCTAACTATGTATTTAGAGAAAATGTAATTCTTACAATTATTGGAGGCCTTTTGGGATTAGTATTAGGAGTATATTTGCTAACATTTATAATATCAACAGCAGAAATGGATATTGTAATGTTTGGTAGAGAACGAGCATTTTCAAGTTATTTCTTTGCATTTACATTAACATTGGTTTTTGCATTTTTAATAAATTTAATAATGAATAAAGAATTAAGAAAAATAGACATGATAGAAAGTTTAAAAAGTGTAGAATAAAAAATAGGAGCATGCTTTATAGCATGCTCTGTTTTAAATTTATCGATTACTAGATGATCCGCTTAATGCAGCATTATAACCATCAGAGAAACCATCATCATATTGTGTAGCATATTTTAAAGATAAATCTTCATTAGCCTTATTGTAACCATCTTCATAACCAATGTTATAACCATATACGCTCATGTATGCAAAACCAAAGATTGATGCAATAATTAGTATGAAAATAACAAAAATAAATATGAAGTTAGTTAAAGATATAGCTACTTTTTTTGAACCTTCTCTTCTATCATTTTGTCTTCTATCTGGCATATTTCATACCCCCTTCTTTTGTATATTTATAATAAAAATTAATTTATTTTTTCTATTTTAACAGTGTTATTATTGTTTTTTGGTTCAAAACTAGAAAAAGAACTAGCAAGATAACCAGCAACAAAACCAAGTAGGAATACTACTATAATTATTACTGTATATTTTATACTTTCTTGTTTTTGATATATTTCTTTATCATATACTTTCATATAAGAACCTCCTCACAATAAGATAAAAATATTATATATGATTAAAATTAATAATGCAAGAATATGTTTACAAATAATTGAAAAAGATATATTATACAATTATAAAAGGAGATTTGTATGAAAAAACTAAACTTATTAATTTATTATATTTTATTTATTGTATATGAAGAGCTGATATTTTCTTGCTTGGTATATAAGACTTTTCCAACTAGTTTGTGGTTAATAATATTATTTTCAATACCGATAGCAGTAATTTTAAATTTAATAACAAGTGTATTTAAGCCAAAGATAAATAAATTTTTAACATATATAATAACTATTGCTTTTATAATATTATTTAGTGCACAAATTGTTTATTATAGCATGTATGAAGCAATAATATCATTTTTCTCGATGATGCATGGTGGACAGATAACAGAATTTATGGAAGCAATTATTGATGTAGTTTTAAGAAATTGGTACGGAATAGCTCTATTTGCATTACCTTTGGTAATATTAATTGTATTGTCAAAAAAGAAAGTTTTACTATTTGAAAAAAATTCTTTAAAAGAAATAGCAATTAAGATGACTAGTGTTGTTGTAGTGCATTTAGTTGCACTATTATGTGTAAATTTTATAAATACAAATATGATGTACTCAAATAAAAACTTATACTACAATATACATATTCCAAAAGTAACAGCAAACAGAATGGGACTTTTAACAACTATGAGGCTAGATTTACAAAGATTTATATTTGGATTTGAAGAAAAATTATCAGTAGAAACAAGCACAACTCCAATAGAAGAGGAAGAGAATAGCTACAATGTAACATATATAGATTTTGATAAACTAATACAAAATGAAGAGAATAATACAATAAAAGAAATGCACGAATATTTTTCTTCACAAGAGGCAAGTAAAAAAAATAAATATACAGGGATGTTTAAAGGAAAAAATTTAATAGTTCTTGTAGGAGAATCATTTAGCTCATTAGCTATAAGAGAAGATTTAACGCCAAATCTATATAAACTATATAAAGAGGGATTCCAGTTTGATAATTTTTATACACCAATATTTCCAGTAAGCACGGCTGATGGAGAATATATAACAGATACATCATTAATACCAAAAGAAGGAGTATGGAGTTTTTTAAAGGTAGCAGGAAACTATATGCCATATTCATATCCAAATGTATTTGAAAAACAAGGATATTCATCGAATGCATATCACAATCATACTGCAACATATTATGAAAGAGATAAATATATAGAAACAATGGGGTATAATTCATATTTAGCAGTAGGAACAGGATTAGAAGATAGAATGGATACTTCAAATTGGCCGAATAGTGATTATGAAATGGTAAAAACTACAATGGATGACTATATCAACAATGAAAAATTTATGGCATATTATATGACAGTAAGTGGACACATGAACTATACAAAAATAGGAAACATGATGGTATATAGAAATTGGGACCAAGTTAAAGATTTGCCATATTCTCATAAGGCAAAAAGCTATTTAGCAGCAAACATAGAATTGGACAAAGCTGTAGGAGAATTAATAAGAAGATTAGAAGAAGCAGGAAAGTTAGAAGACACAGTTATAGTAATTAGTGGAGATCACTATCCTTATGGACTAACATTAGAGGAAATAAACGAACTATCAACATTTAAAAGAGACGATAAGTTCGAAAAATATAGGATGCCATTTTTAATATGGAGTGGAAGCATGAAAGAACCAATAAAAGTAGAAAAAATAGGTTCAAGCTTAGATGTGTTGCCAACTGTATTAAACTTATTTGGAGCAGAATTTGATTCCAGATTGCTAATAGGAAGAGACATTTTGTCAGATACAGAACCGCTAGTAATATTTTCAGATAGAAGTTTTATAACAGACAAAGGAAGGTATAACGCTGTAACAGGAGAATTCATAGCAAATGAAGGAACGACAGCAGAAGAGGGATATGTTGATAAAATAAACACGATAATATATAAAAAATATCAAATGTCTAGGTTGATATTAGAAAACGATTATTATAGAAAAATATTTGAATAGAGAAAAGAAATGAGAAAAAATGGGATTATTCCATTTCTTCTCATCTTTTTTGTTATTCAAAAAATCCGTGTTTGTTTTGTTTATCTAATTTAATATATACACTTAAATTATTTTGATTATCACAAGTTGCAAGAAATACGTTTTTTATATCTGCTATTCCTTGCTTTTTTAAATTTTTTTCCAACCAATTAATATTATTACCTGTTTTTTCTAGATTTTCTTTTAACAGAATTCCATCTAAAATAACATTAATAGTAACATTTTCCTGCTGTGGATTAAGATTTAAATCTTCTGGCGTTGCAGGCCTTTTTACACTTTTGGGAAGAAAACTAATTCTACCATTTGGTTCTAGTATAGCTGTCTGAATATCACTTAAATTAAAATAGCCATTTATTCTACATTCCATTAAAAACTCATTTAAGTCTAGTTTGGATGATTTAAAATTTTTTCTATACAATTTCCCATTGTCTAATAAAATTTTTGTTTTACCAGTAAAAAACCTTCTAATATTAAGGCTTTTGCAAGTTAAATAGGAAATTAAAAAAGTTACAAAACCATATACAAGCATTGCAACAACTGGTTCCATAAAATTATTTTCTAAAGAAGTAGACATTTCTGCTGCAATAGAACCAATTGTAATACTAACAATATAATCAAACATAGTTAATTGTGACATTTCCTTATTTCCCATTAGTTTTGTAAGTAAAAATAATATAACTAAAGAACCTAAAGATAATCCTATAATTTTTAAAATACTCATAAATTCACCTAAATATATTTTGGCAAAATTGCAAAATATTATACAAATTAAAATAAAATTGCAAAATATAGCTAATTGTAATATAATAAAAAATAGTAAGGAGAATTTACATGAAATCAAAATATGCAGATTTAAAGAATGAAATAAATTTAGAAAAAATAAAAGAAGCGGCTAACTCAATAAAAAATGGAGAATTAGTTTTATTTCCAACTGAAACTGTTTATGGAATAGGTGCAAATGCATTAGATGAAAAAGCCGTAAGTAAGATTTTTAAAGCAAAAGGTAGAGCTGGAGATAATCCATTGATTGTTCATATATCTAATTTAAATATGTTAGAAAATTTAGTACAAAATATTGGAGAAACAGAAAAAAAATTAATGAAAAATTTCTGGCCAGGTCCTTTAACTATAATATTAAATAAAAAAGAATGTATACCATATAACGTAACAGCAGGGCTAGAAACAGTTGGAATAAGATTTCCAAGTAACAAAATAGCACAAGATTTAATAGAATTTTCAAAATTACCAATTGCAGCTCCAAGTGCAAATATATCTGGGAAACCTAGTGGAACAAAAATAGAAGATATAATTGGCGAATTAGATGGAAAAGTTGATTATATATTAGATGCAGGTATAACAGATATTGGAGTGGAATCAACAGTAATCAGAGTGGTAGATAATATAGTTCATATATTAAGGCCAGGTAAAATAACAAAAGAAGATATGGAAAAATTGGGTATAAAGGTAGAAGTAGAAAAACAAATAATGGAGGAATGCAAACCTGATGAAAAAGTAATGTCACCAGGAATGAAATATAGGCATTATGCCCCAAATACAAAATGTTTGCTTGTTTATAGTAGTGATAACGAGAAACTTATAAATAAAATAAATGAAGAAATAGAATTAGAAAAAAATGTTTTAATTTTAGGAAGAACAAGCAATTTAGAAAAATACAAAACAGAGAATAAACTAGATATGGGAGAAACATTAGAAGAAATAAGCCAAAATATTTTTACGCTTTTAAGAAAAGTAGATTCATATAATGTGGATTTAGTAATAATTGAAGGTGTGGAAAAGAAAGGTTTAGGACTTGCAATAATGAATAGGCTAATTAGAGCGTGTGAGCATAATTATATAGAGATTTAGTAGGCGGATTATAATCCGCCTAAAATTTTGCCTAAAATCTAGGTTTTTCTAAGTAAATACTTGACAAAACACTAAAAATAGTGTAAAGTAATATAGCATTACGTTTTTAAGGCAAAACAGAGTGCAAATATACTAATGAAAAACGGGAAATGCGAGTATCCCTAAATAAAAAGTAAAAGGAATAGTAATATGGAGAAAAATGTTAAAGTAAGTATGCTTTGTGAAGTATATGGAAATTTATTAACTAAAAAGCAATTATCAATTTTGCAAGATTACTATGACAAAGACTTATCTCTATCAGAAATAGCACAAAATCAAGAAATAACAAGACAGGCGGTTAGAGATATAATAAAGAAGGGAGAGAATAAACTTTTCGAATTGGAAGAAAAGCTTGGAATTATGAAAAAAACATTTAAACAAGAAGAAAAAATAGCAATTATATTATCAGAGCTTACAAAAATTCAAAAAAGAAGTACAGACAAACAAGTTGCAGAAATTTTAACACACGTAAAAAAAGAACTAAATTGTTTAGTTTAATCTTAAGATAAAACAAATTAGAAGCGAGTATAGCAAAATAGCATAGCTATACGAAGCTTATAATTAGTTTGGAGGTGTAATATGGCATTTGAAGGGTTATCATCAAGACTACAAGCAATTACAAGAAAGCTTGGTGGTAAAGCAAGAATAACAGAAAGTGACCTAAAAGAAGTTATGCGTGAAGTAAAACTTGCTCTTTTAGAAGCAGATGTTAACTATAAAATAGTAAAAGAATTTGTTTCAAGTGTAGAACAAAAAGCTTTAGGTCAAGACGTATTAAAATCTTTAACACCAGGACAACAAGTTATTAAAATAGTTAGAGATGAAATGACAGAGCTTTTAGGAGGAACTTTAAGTAAAATTAATTTCACACCAAACCCTCCGACAATAATAATGCTAGTTGGACTTCAAGGTTCTCGGAAAAACAACAACAGCAGGAAAGCTTGCTAATCTTTTAAGAAAACAAGGCAAAAAACCATTACTTGTTGCATGTGACGTATATAGACCAGCAGCTATAAAACAATTACAAGTAGTTGGAAGCCAGTTAAATATACCAGTTTTTGCAAATGAAAATACAAAAGATGTAGTTTTAATTGCAAAACAAGCATTGAGTATGGCAATGTCAAAATTAAATGACGTGGTTATACTAGATACAGCAGGAAGACTTCATATAGATGAAGAATTAATGCAAGAACTAAAAAATATTAAATCAAATGTAAAGCCACATGAAATATTATTAGTAGTAGATTCTATGACAGGTCAAGATGCAGTAAATGTAGCACAAAGCTTTAATGAAAATCTTGGGATAGATGGAGTAATACTTACAAAATTAGATGGTGACACTCGTGGTGGTGCAGCACTTTCAGTTAAAAAAGTTACAGGAAGACCAATAAAGTTTGCAGCAACAGGGGAAAAACTTAGCGATATAGAAGAATTCCATCCAGACAGAATGACATCTAGAATACTTGGAATGGGTGATATGCTTTCTGTAATAGAAAAAGCAGAAGAAGCATTTGATTTAGAAGAAGCAGAAAAGCTAGAAAAAAAATTAAAAAAACAAGAATTTGACTTAGACGATTATTTAACTCAACTAAGGCAAATGAAAAAAATGGGTTCATTCTCATCAATTTTAAAAATGATACCAGGTATGAACAAATTTGGAGACATAAAAGTTGATGATAAAGAATTCGTAAAAATTGAAGCAATAATATGCTCAATGACAAAAAAAGAAAAACAAAATACAAAGTTATTAAATGCAAGTAGAAGACAAAGAATAGCAAAGCGGCAGTGGAACTACTGTGCAAGATATAAATAAATTTATAAATTCATACGAAATGACTAGAAAATTAATGAAAAAAATGCAATCTAATAAAGGCGGAATGAGAAACATGATGAAAAATTTAGATGCAAATTCATTAAAAGGTATGAAATTCTAATTGATATTAATTTTTTAAATTTTAATAAATAAATGATGCAGGAAACGTAAAAACGGTTCTAAAACATCGAATTTTAAAAAGGAGGAAGAAAAATGGTAAAAATAAGACTACAAAGGGCAGGTAAGAAAAAAGCACCATTTTATCACATAGTTGTTGCTGATTCTAAATCACCAAGAGATGGAAAAATAATTGAACAAATAGGAACATACAACCCAATGACAGAACCATCTGAATTAGTATTAGATAGAGAAAAAGTAGCTCAATGGATAAAAAACGGAGCAAAACCAACAGATACAGTAAAACGTTTAATAGAAAAGGAGGCAAAATAATATGAAAGAAACATTAGAATTAATAATAAACAGCTTAGTAAACGATAAAGAAGCAGTTTCTATTAATGAAATAGACGGAGAAAAATCTGTTATATTTGAAGTAAAAGTAGCTGAAAATGATATGGGTAAAGTAATTGGTAAAGAAGGAAGAATAGCAAAAGCTATAAGAACAATTATGAAATCATTAGCAGCAAAAGAAGAAAAAAGAATTACAATAGAATTTATTGATTAAGGTATAAAAATATGGAAGAATATTTTGAAATTGGTCAAATAGTTAATACATCTGGACTAAAAGGTATTTTGAAAATAAAACCATTTACAGATGATATTAAAAAATTTAGTAATTTAAAAACGATATATATAAAAACTAAAAATGGTTTAACAGAATTTAAAATAGAACAAGTAAGATATGTAAAAAATATGGTAATGCTTAAACTAGCTGGAATAGATACAGTAGAAGAAGCAGAGAAATACAGAAATTTATATATCAAAGTTCTAAGAGACCAAGAAGAAGAATTAGAAGAAGGTTCCTACTATGTTGTAGATATCTTGGGATGCAAGGTAAATACTGATGCAAATCAAGAATTAGGAAAGATAGTAGATGTTTTTCAAACTGGAAGTAATGATGTATATGTTGTAAAAGATGAACAAGGAAAACAAATTTTGTTACCAGCAATTAAGCAAGTAATAAAAAATGTGGATATAAAAAATAAAATTATAACAGTTCATTTATTAGAAGGATTAGTATGAAAATTGATATACTTACACTTTTTCCAGAAATGTTTGAGCCGTTAAAACAAAGCATTTTGGGAAGAGCAATAGAAAATAATTTAATAGAAATAAATTTAATTAATATTAGAGATTTTTCTAAAGATAAGCACAAAAAAGTAGACGATACACCTTATGGTGGAGGCGCAGGAATGGTAATTAGAGCAGATGTAGTATATGATGCATTTAAATCTCTAAACTCCACTAATGCAAAAACAATATTTTTATCACCACAGGGAAGTACATTAAACCAGAATAAAGTGCAGGAACTATCGAATGAAGAGCATTTAATACTACTATGTGGACATTATGAAGGCATAGATCAAAGAGTACTAGATGAAATAGTTGATGAAGAAATATCAATTGGAGACTATGTACTAACAGGAGGGGAATTACCAGCGATGGTATTAGTAGATGCTGTTAGCAGATATGTAGATGGAGTTATAAGCAAGGAATCAGTAGAAGAAGAATCATTTTCAAATGGATTACTTGAATATCCACAATATACAAGACCAGAGATATTTTTAAATAAACAAGTACCAGAGGTTTTAAAATCTCGGAAATCATAAAGAAATTGAGAAATGGCGTAAACAAAAGGCCATGGAAATAACAAAACAAAAAAGACCAGATTTATTAAGAAAGGAGATTATATAATGGACATAATCAAATCAATCGAGCATGAACAAATGAAAAGCAAAATCCCTTACTTAAAAGTAGGAGATACAGTAAAAGTTCATGTAAGAGTTAAAGAAGGAAACAGAGAAAGAATACAAGTTTTCGAAGGAATAGTAATTAAAAAACAAGGTGGAGGAGTAAATGCAACATTTACAGTAAGAAGAATTTCTTATGGAGTAGGTGTAGAAAAGACATTTTTAATTCACTCACCAGCAGTAGAAAAAGTAGAAGTTGTAAGAGTAGGTAAAGCTAGAAGAGCAAAACTATACTACTTAAGAGACAGATTAGGAAAATCTGCTAAGACTAAAGAAAAAGTAGGAGCAAGAATTGAAACTAAAGAGCTTACTATAAAAGAAGAATTAGCAGAAGAACCTGCAGAGGAAGTTAAAGAAGAAGTTGTTACAGAAGCAGCAGCAGAATCTACAACAGAAGAACCAAAAGCAGAATAATAAAAGATATAAGCCTTTCAATTATGAAAGGCTTATTTTTTGTTAAAAAGTGTGGAAGAGTCATTTTTCTTGGATAGATAAAAATGAGGTCTCCCTAAGGAAAAAGAGAAAAAATGGGGAAATTTGTAATTTAAATGTAATAAAATTTTAATATAAGAGGAGAAAACAGCTAGGTGTTGAAAAACCGTAAGTAAATAGAACTTCAAAAATTTGTTACAAAAAAATACATATATTGATTTAATTTTTTTTTAATAGTAAAGTAAAATTAATAAAAAGTATTTTAGGAGGACATTTTTATGCAAAAGAAGAGAGTTTTTTTATTACTAATTTTAATAGCAACATTTTTACTAGTAATTGGAGTAGGAGGTGAAGTAAAAGCATACACATTAGAAGCAACAGAATCTAATTTCACAAAATGGGCTACTAACGGATTTAATGATGAAGTAGGGGATACATTATCTGGAAAAACAAAAGACGGAATAAAATGGAAAGCAACTATACTAGAAGTAGATGCATGGATAGAAGGAAAGTATGGAAATGGAAAAGTTAGAATAACAATTGAAGAAATTCCAGAGGGAATAGATTCATTTGAAATACCTAGCTTCATTACTCTAAACAAAAAATGGCTAGCAATGAGTTTTGACTATAACTATGATGTAACTACAGTATCTTTTAACGCTTTTAACAAATGTTCAAATGTAGAAAGAATAATAATTCCTGATTCTATAACAACAATGGATGGAGGAAGTTTTTTAGGATGCGATAAATTAAGGTATATAGAAGTTTCGGAAAATAATAAAACATTTAAAGACAATGAAGAAGGAATGGTTTTGTCTAAAGATGGAACAAAATTAGTGTTTTATCCAAATAATAAAAGAGAAACTGAGTATACAATACCAAGTGATATAAAAACAATTGGAAAATATGCATTTGCAGGTAACAATAACTTAGAGAGAGTTGTATTTCCTAGCAATGTTCAAGAGATAGAAAATTATGCATTTTACAAAACAAATATATCTAAAATAGATATTCCAAACACAGTTACAAAATTAGGAGAAGGGCTTTTTTATGGATGCGAAAAACTAAGTGAAGTAAACTTACCAAATAATCTTATAGAATTACCATCAGGAACATTTACACAATGCGTAGGACTAGAAACAGTAACCTTACCAGAAACAATAACAAAAATAAATGATGTTGTATTTGAGAACTGTACAAATCTTAAAAAAATTACTATTCCAAAAAACGTTACTGAAATAGGAAATAATGCATTCAATAGTTGTACAAATTTAAAAGAAGTAAAATTTGAAGAAAATTCAAATTTGAAAACTATTAATTTAAGAAGCTTTGCAGATTGTAAATCATTAAAAGCAATAGAAATACCAGAAGGTACAGAGACAATATATAAAAATACATTTAATGGCTGTACAGAACTAAAATCAATAGTTGTCCCAAATAGCTTAACTAAATTAGGATATACAGACACTGAAAATAAACAAATACAAAAATATTTACCTCAAATACTTGATAAAGTAATTAAAGAATATACTACAGAAAAAGGAGACTTGACAGAAGAGGAAATAAAAAAACTTACAGAATATATTAATAAACTTTATGATGATACAGGAATAAAAGATTGCAATAAAGATTTAGTGGTATATACTCCTAATAATCAAACAATAATAGATATGGTAAAAAAAGACTTTGCACCAGCATACATTGTATACCAAAAGAACTCAGCAAATGTTGTTCTAACTAAATACGAAGATATAAAAGGAACATGTACAAAATTAGAAATATTAGATTATATATATGGATTACCAGTTGAAAAAATAGAAAATGATATGTTTAAAAATAATACAAAAATAGAAAGAGTAGTTTTACCAGAAAACCTAAAAGAAATAGGAGATAGAGCATTTTATAACGTTACTTCTTTAAAAGAAATTTTTATACCAAAATCAGTAGAAAAGATAGGAGATAAGGCTTTCTACGGATGTGATAAACTAAATAGAGTAATTATAAGAAAAGGTAGTGCAATAACTAGCATTGCGGACAATGCATTTGTAAATTGTGCTGAGGATTTGAAAATATATCATGACGGAGAAAATGAAAAAGTAAACAATTATGCAAAAAATAAAATAGAAGTAATAAAAGATAATGAAGGACCAAATGTAAAAACAAGTACTAAACTTTCTTCACACAGTAGCAACGATATAATTATTAAAGCTTCAGATAATCTAAGTGGTGTATATAGATATAAAATAAATAAGATAGAAAAAGAAATAGTAAAAGAAGGAGAGAAGGAAGTAGAAAAAGATAAAGTATTAGAAGGAGAATGGATATTAATAGATGATTCTTTCGAAAAAGAAGGAGAATACTATGTTATAAAACAAAGTATTACAGAAAATTGCAGAATAGAAATAATAGTTGAAGATGCTGTTGGAAATGTAAATGAACCAAGTACAATTGAAATAACAGGAATAGATGAAGAGGCACCAGAAATAGGAGTTATAGAAATATTTGGCGGTAATGAAAAAGCCACAATAAAAACAAAAGTAACAGACAAGGGAGAGAGCAAACTTTCAAAATATGCTTTAAGTGAAAATCCTAATATTAACAATATAAAAGAAGATGAATGGAAATTATTATCAGGTAATGAAGTTACTATAAACGAAGAAGTTACAAAAAATGGAAAATACTACTTGTTTGTATTAGATGGAAGAGGAAATAAAACAAATAAAGCAATAGAAGTAACTAAAATAGACAAAGTAGCACCATTTTTGTCAGCATCAGATGACACAAGAGATAATAAATGCACAATAAAAGTAAAGGTAAAAGACAAAGGAGATGAAGGATATTCTCCAATAGGACTAAAAGATTATGCAATATATAGTGAAGATGAAAAAAATCAAGAAAAAGAATGGAAAGAGTTCGATAAAGTAGAAGGCAAATATCCAATAGAAGCAACAATACAAGAAACAATAGAATGTAATGGTAACTGGTATGTAGAAGTAAGAGACGTATATGGAAATACTGCTATAGAAGAAGTTAAAGTTACAGGACTAGAAGATGTAGAAGCACCAAAAATAAGCTTTGGAGATAAAACAAATAAAGAAGTAACTGTTAATATTAAAGACGGATTCTCAGGAATAAAGACAGCAAATATAGAGTATGCATGGAGTAAAGATGCAGAAAAAGCTCCAACAGCTGGATATATTAAAGTAGCTTTGGGAATAGAAGAAAATACTAAAAAGACAAGTTTCAAAGCAGATGCATCAAAATTAACAGGTGAATACTATTTATGGATTAAGATAAACAATCTAGAAGATAATAAAGGAAATAAAAATACAGAAGGAACTGTAAAATCTGACAAATATATTTTTGACAATACAAAGCCAACAATAGCAACAAAATCAGCAGGAACTATTATTGGAAAAAATGAAGATACAAAAAGCTACGATATAACATTTAGTGAAGATGTAGAAGTAGTACCTGGAAAAGAACTATTAATTAAAAATACAGACGGAGCAAATGTTACAGCATCAATAAAACAAAAGGATCCAAATAATAAAAAAGAATGGACTATAGAAATTAGAATTGGTGAAGGCAACGGAACAGCAAGTATAACAATACCAAAAGATATGTTTAAAGATAACGAAGGAAATACACTAGAAAGTGATGTAGTATTAGAAAACATTATTACAATAGATAATAATAAACCAGTACCTGGTGGAGATATTTCTGTAGAACCTAAGGTAATAAATACTACTAAAACAATAAAATATGAAATAGAATTTGGCAAAAAAGTTAATGTAGACAATACTAAAATACAAGAAATGAAGATTGAAAATGAAACACAAGCTAAAATAAATTCTACAGTTGTTCCTACAATAAACATAGACGGAACAAAATGCATAATAGAAGTATCTGTTAAACCAGAAGACGAAGTAAGTGGAGAAGCAGTATTAGTATTACCAGCAGGAATATTTGTAGATGAAGCTGGAAACAAATCAGAAAAATTAAAAGTATCAGGATTAAAAATAGACACGAAAAAACCAGTAATTACTGAGCAAAACTTAGTATCAGAAGACAAATATGTAAACAAAGAACAAAAAGTAATATATACTATTAAAACAGATAAAGATACAATGTTAAATGAAAATGTTACAGTTCAACTAAAAGGAGAAAAAATAACAGGAGAGGCTAAGGTTGTTAAAGGTGAAGACAGCAAAACTTGGAACATAGAAATATCTAATATAACAGGAGATGGAGAAGCACAAGTAGTTATTCCAGAAGGTTTATTTGAAGATAGCTTAGGTAACAAAATAAAAGAAACTGAATTAACAAAAGTAATAAAAGTTGACAATACAGCCCCAGCAATAAGTATTTCTGAACTACAATTAAGTGAAAGTAAAGAAAACGCAAAATTTAAAGTAACAGCAACAGATGCAGGAAGTTCTATTGATAGTTATATAATTACTACTAATGAAACTTTAACTGTATATGACAAATGGGAAGCTATTACAGCTGAGGGAATAGAAAGAGAAGTAAAAGCAAACGGAATTTATTATGTATTTGTTAAAGATAAAGCAGGAAATATAGCAAAAACACAAACAAAAATAGAAACAATAGAAGACAAAACAGCACCAGTAGCAACAATTACAGGACCAGACAAGGAATATGCAAATAAAGAAACAGAAATAAAATATACAGTAACATTAAGTGAAAGAGCTACAAAAGACGAAAACATTGCTCCAAAAATTAAAGAAGGGGAAATACAAGCAGAAATAAAAATGGAACAAAAGAGCAATGAAGTTTGGGAAATAACAGTATCTAAAATATCAGGAAACGGAGAAGCAACATTAGTATTACCAGAAGGAATGTTTGCAGATGATGCAAAAAATAAATCTATAGAAACTGAAAAAACAGGATTAAAAGTAGACAATGTTGCACCTGCTATAGAAAGAAAAACAAGTGTAAATCAAGACAAAATACTAGTAGAAATAACAGCAAATGAAAAAATTCAAAATGTAGATGGATGGACATTATCAGAAGATGGCACAAAGATTACAAAAGAATTTAGCGAAGATTATACAGGTAATATAGAAATCAAAGACTTAGCAGGTAATAAAAATGTAGGAAAAATAGAAGAAATAGAAGTAATATTTGTAAAGGAAGTAACATTATCAAATAAAACAGCAAATTACAAAAAAGGAGATACAGTAGAACTAGAAGGCAAAATAACTCCAGAAAATGCTACAATAAAAACTTTAAGCTGGAAATCAAGTGACGAAAATATTGCAACAGTGGACGAAAACGGAAAAGTTACTTGCAAAGAAAGTGGAAAAGTTACAATAACAGCAACAGCACATAACGGAGTAAAAGGAGAAATACAACTAGACATAGCTAAAAATAATGTTGTGGAATCAATAGAAATTACAAAACAACCAAATAAGAAAAAATATGTTGAAGGAGATGCATTCAATCCAGAAGGTATGGAAATCAGCTTAGTATACTCAGAAGGAAACAAAGAAAAGACAACAGATTATACATATACTCCAACTACTATGACAGCAGAAACAACAGAAATTACTGTTAAATACAATAAAGATGAAAACATAAAAGCAACAGTAACTGGAATAAAAGTTTACAAAAAAGAAGAAGTAAAAGAAATTACTATACCAAAAGATGAATATGAAGAAATTAAAGATATAATAAGTGATGATATTATAGATGTAAAAACTGATGATAGTAATGCAACAATAATACTTGTACCAAATGAAAATCTAACAATAACAGTAGACAACAGTGTGAAAGAGGTATATAATGTAAAAGAAGTATTTAATGCATCTGTATATAAAGTTACAATAAAAAATGGAAGCAAAACAAAACAAATACCACTTACTAACAAGATGATTTCTTTTGATAAAAATCTATTAGATGAAACAACATATAAGTTTAAAACAGCAGCAGAAGGAAAAGAGATAGAAATAACAGTAAACTACTTAGGAGCAACAACTAAATTTAAAATTAAAGTTAAATCAGAATCACAAGATGGTATAGACTTTGGAGACTTAGAATTAATAGAAAAAGACAATACAGAATATTTAAGAACAGACGAAACTTTAACTGCTGATGAATTAATTGAAAATTTAGAAGATGCAAATTCAGATGCTTCACTAGAAATGAAAATATATGATTTAGACGGAAAAGAACTAAAAGATTTAGATAGTAAAATTACAACAAACATGAAAATCAAAATAAAGAATGGACAAGAAGAGAAAGAATATGTACTTGTAGTTAAAGGAGATTTAAATGCTGATGGTAAAGTAAATGTGTTAGACATAATGAAATTGTTACAACATGTTGCAGAAACACAAGCAACAAACCAAAGAGATGAATCAAAAATATTAAAAGGTGCATATTTATTAGCAGCAGATATTAACAAAGACGGAAAAACAGGAACACCAGATATAGTTTATTTATTAAATTTAGTATCAGATTTAATGACAAAATAGAAATAAAATATAGCAATAATTATTATAAATAAAATTTGATTAAAATGAAAAAATATAAAAGGAGGATGCAAAAATGAAAAAGACATTAAAAATATTCTTATGTATGATTTTAGCATTGTGCATTATGGTTCCTGTAATGGCCGCCAATGAGAATATAACTAGTAGCTTAAGTGCAAGTAAAACCGAAGTAAAAAAAGGAGAAGAGATAACTGTAACACTACAACTTAATAACATACCATCATCAAACACAAAAGCACTAGAAGGAAAAATTAGTTTTGACAGTAGCAAATTAGAGTTACAAAAAAACGAAAATTTAAATAGCTGGATAACTACTCTTTCAACTGATGGAACAGGAATGGCTTCATACAAAACAGGAGCTAGCTCAGCAAATGAACAAACTCTAAAACTAACATTTAAAGTAAAAGAAGATGCAAAAGCAGGAGAAACTACAATAAGTGTAAAAAATCTTCAAATGGCTTTAGAAGAAGGAAATGGAGAAGCAGGCTCAGAAATTAGTGTAACAGAAAGCAACGTAAAAATAACTATAGCTGATTCGAACAAAAATAATGGTGGAAACAACAACGGTGATAATAATAATGGTAACAATAATGGCGGTAGCAATAATGATAATAACAATGGCAAAAACGGAAATGTAAAAGATGGTACTGTTTCTAACAAAGAACAACATGCAAAAACAGGAGTTGTAAAATCAGCTTTACCAGTAGTAATAACTATTTTGGCTACAGCTTCAGCAATAGTATACTTTAAATACAAAAAACTAGACATATAATAAAACAAAAAAACCTCCAGAGAACTGGAGGTTTTTTGTATTTTATTTTCAAAAATATTGACATGAGGAAAGATAACATATAAAATAATTCACACAGGTGGCGAAATACTATACCGATATAAAAAAGAGAAAGGAACACAAATGATAAGACATGTAAACATTGGGGCTGTACACACACACACACACACACACACGGTAATTTAATAAATAATAAAAAGATAAATATAAATACGTTATATTTATGTATTTTTTTCGCGGAAGAAATATACAGTAAATATGGCGTATTTTTTGTGCCTGGGTAATTTTTAGAAATATAAAACAAGATAAAAAACATAAAATTACGTAGGAGGAAAAAATGAGAAGAGAAAGAGGAATTACACTTATAGCATTAGTAATTACAGTAATTGTAATGTTAATACTTGTAGGAGTAACAGTAACATCAGCAATAAATGGAGGACTGTTTTCAAAAGCAAAAAATGCTTCAACAGAAACAGAAAATGCAAAAATATTTGAGCAAATACAATTAGCAGTGGTGGCATCTAAAAAATTTGAAAATGAAATTCAATACGAAGAACTTTTGGATTTATTAAGTGCTAAAAAGAATTCAGGGAATTTTGAAGAGCAAAGTTATAATATGTATAAAGAGTTTATTGAATTAATGCAACAAAATAAACCAGTATATGCACATTTTAGACTATTTGGATTTGATAGTGATACTATTCAAACTGTTGATGAACATCTTGATAAAGATGAGATACTTGAAGCATATTGTACTTTGGATGGTAGTTCAACGTCTGAATTGATGCAAAGCCTTAAAGAAAACGAGGGGATTACAACAGAAGAAGAGGCAAAAAAATATATTACAGATATGCTTACAGACGGAGCAAATGTAACTAAACGAGAATTGGGATATGAACTAAAAGAATGGAAAACTAATGATCTTAATAGAAGTAAATTATTAAAAGAATTAGAACCAATAATGAAAGATAACAACGGAATAAAAAAAGAAGAATTTGGAACTAATATTATTGTTAAAGAAGAAAATTACATATACAACAATAACTGGGCAATAGTACTAAAATATGGTGGAGTAAAGGTAACAATATTAGGAACAGGCGAAATATTAGGACCAGAAAAAGAAATATCAGAAGCTATACAGGACCCAATAGCAGGAGATATAACAGATAATGGAATAAGAACTGGATCAGAGTATAATCCATATTTAATAGCAAGTATAGAAGACTTAGTAGCATTTTCTAAATCAGTAAATGAAGGAAACACATATCAAGGAAAACATGTAGAACTTTCAATGGATTTAGATTTTAGAGATAGTAAATCATATAAAAATGCAAATAATACTGAGTTTGGCGATTTAAACGGAGATGGAACAATAAAAGGAATACAAGAAGAATTAACAGACGAAAATGGAAAAGGCTTTACACCAATTGGAATTGGAAACGAAGAAAGTCAGAAATCATTTAACGGTAATTTTGATGGAAACTATCATAAAATAAAAAATATCTATATAAATAACAGCGAAAACCTATACTTGGCTTTATTTGCAAAAACAGAAAATAATGCTGTAATAGAGAACTTGGGATTAGAAAGAGGAAAAATAATAAATTCTAACAGCGGTGATACTAGTACATCATTAAAGAAGAATTATGTTGCAGGAATTGTTGGCAGTGATTTAGATTCAAATGAAACATCTAGAACAACAATAAAAAATTGTTTTGTAGATTTAGATGAAATTAAAGGCTTAAATGTATCAGCAACAACGGCAGCAGGAATTGCAATATCAGCAAAAGAAATAAATGGATGTTATAATAAAACTAATATTACATCTAATTATAAGGCTTACGGCTTGTCCGAAAATGGCATAACAATAATGAATAGCTATAATATAGGAAATATAACTTCAACTGGTGTAGAAGACAGAACATCATATTCTACTGGAATTGCGCATTCTGGTTATGTTTATAATTGCTATAATTATGGAGCTATTGTAAATGAAGATGGCTATGCGTGTGGAATTAATGAATTTTGTGAATGGGGCGTTTCTGGAATACAAAACTCGTGTAATTTAGGAGACATAACAAGTAAAGGCACAAGCGCGTATGGAATTAGTATGAGTGTTGTTGGAGGAGACTTTTATAATTTATATAATACTGGTACAATACTTTCTGATAGTGGCTCTGCTTATGGCACAGTTGGACAATATACTGAATATGGTGATGGAAGAATGCGAGGAAAAATAATCAATGTTGGAAAAGTTTTAGGAAAAAGTGAAGCAACTGCAAATACAGTATGTGGAAAACTATCAGATTCATATTATTTAGCTGGACAAGTTTATGTAGATGGAGTTCAAAAAGCAGATGATAGTTATGCAAAAACACAAGAGGAAATAAATATATTATTAAAACCAATATTAGAAGTGATAAATACTACAACTGAGGGAAAAAATTTAGGTAATGCATTTGTAGCAGATACAAACAATATAAATAACGGATTACCAATACTAAAATGGCAAGTAGAACACTAAAAAAATAAGAGATTACATTTTAAATGTAATCTCTTATTTTTTTTACTCTATTTATTTCCTTTTGCATTTTCTGCATAACGTTTTAACTTTTCATAAGCTAAATATTTAATTGTACCAGCAGGGAATTTACCTTCTTTATTCTTTTTACCAGCAGGTACACCTGTTAAAATTTCTATACCTTCATCAATAGAAGAAATAGCATATATGTGGAACTTTCCTTCTTTAACACTATTAATTACTTCATCAGAAAGATTTAAGTTTTTAACATTTTGTATAGGCATTACAACTCCATGCTCACCATTTAAACCTCTTTGCTTGCAAACTTGGTAAAATCCTTCTATCTTTTCATTTATTCCACCAATTGGTTGAATATGACCTTTTTGATCAACAGAACCAGTAACAGCAATTGATTGCTTAATTGGTATGTCTGATAAACTAGAAAGAATAGCATATAATTCTGTACTAGAAGCACTATCACCGTCAACTCCATTGTATAATTGTTCAAAACAAAGGCTAGCAGTAAGTGAAAGAGGAAAGTCTTGTGCAAATGTTTCTCCTAAGTATCCAGAAAGTATTAGTACACCTTTTGAATGAGAGGTACCAGACATTTCTATTTCACGTTCAATGTCAATTATACCATTTTTACCCATATAAGTATTTGCAGTAATTTTGGCTGGTTTTCCAAATGTGTAATCTCCAATAGATAATACTGTAAGACCATTTATTACACCGACCTCAGCACCATCTGTATTTATAATAAGTGTATTTTCTTTAATCATTTCCATATACAAAGAATCATATTTTTTAACTCTTTCAATTCTTTCTGCAAGAGTTTTTTCAATAAATTCACTTGTTACAAGTTTCTTTTTAGAAAGTCTTGCCCAAGTAGAAGCTTCTGCAACTATTTCACCAACTTCATTAAATCTGGTAGAAAGTTTATCTTGGCTATCTGATAATCTAGAAGTATATTCAACAAGTTTTGCCATAGCACCTTTATCTAATGGAAGCATTCCTTCTTTTTCAGAAAAACTATGAACAAATCTAGCAAGTTTCATTACATTAACATCTGTTCTAGGAGCAGTTTCTTCAAACTCAACTTTAATCTTGAATAGCTTTTTAAAATCAGGATCTAATGAAAGTAAAGTATGATAAATATTTGAATTTCCTAATAATAAAACTTTAACATTTAAAGGAATAGGTTCAGGTTTTAAAGAAATCATTACCATATATGAACGTTGTTCCATATTATTTTCTATATTTAGTTCTTTAACTAATAGAGCTTTTTTTAATGCATCATAGCAAATTGGATTAGCAAGTAAATCACTAGCTTGAAGTATAATATAACCACCATTTGCCTTGTGCAAAAGTCCTGGTTTTAACATAGTAAAGTCTGTTTTTAGCATTCCATATTGATTTTCATATTCTAATTTTCCAAATAAATTATGATACAAATAATTAGAATCCATTATAACAGGGCTACCTGTTAAACTACTGTTATCTACAAAAAGATTTACTCTATAATTTAACCAAGGCCTTACAACTTCTTGCTTCAAAGCTTGAGCCTTAGTTTCTGAAACTTCATCTTTTATAAATAAAGGTAAGTTTTTTAAAACATCAGTCTTAATGCTATCAAAGAAAACAGCTATTTTTGCATTCTTTTTATATTTTGATTTTAATGGGTTTACATGAGAATTAATTGTTATTAATGCAATATTAGACTGCCATTCTTCAATTTTTTTAGCATTTTCCTTTTCTAAAACTTTAATTTGATTTATTGCTTCAATAATTTGCTCTTGAACCTTTATAGAGTTTTCTTCAAATTGTTTTCTGGTCTTTTCATCTAACTTTTCAAACTCTTCTTCTTCAATTGTTTTGCCATTTAAAATAGGCATCATATATACGCCATTTTGAGCAGTTTTAACTTGAAAACCACTTTTCATAGATTGTTTATTTAATTTTTCCAATAAAGAGTTTTTCTTTTGCTCAAAAGTACTTTGCATTAATGACTTTTGTTTATCAAAATCTTCGTTGCCAAATGTTAGTTTAATATCTCTTTTTATATCTTGTATAAAAGAGTTCATATCATCTCTAAATTCCTTGCCTTTTCCAGCAGGTAAAGAAACAGCAATAGGTTCATTTGGTTCTTCAAAATTATATATATAGCACCAATCGTCAGGAGTTTTTTTCTTAGCAGCAACTTTAGTTACATAATTTTTTGTATACATTGTTTTACCTACTCCAGAAGGACCTTCTAAGTAAAGGTTATAACCTTTTGACTCAACATCTAATCCAAATTCTAGTGCTTTAATTCCTCTATCCTGTCCATAAATTAAATCTTTACTATCCAAATCATCAGTTGTTTCAAATTTGAAGTTGTTTGGATTATAAATATTTTTCAAACTTTTGTAGCTCAATTCATTTTTTCTCATTTGTTTACCTCCATTTTAATTTATAATATTTTTGTCATAATTATTGCATCGTCTGTATTATTATAATATTTTTTCCTTATTCCAACCGTTTTAAAATCAAAATTTTCATAAAGTTTTTGTGCAGGAACATTATTTGAGTTAACTTCTAAAGTAATAGATTTTTGTGCTTGATTTTCGCATAGTTTTATAAGGTTATTAAGTATAAGCGTTCCTATTTTTTTATTTCTATAACGTTTTTTAACAACTATATTTGTTATATGAATGTCATCAACAGCAAACCAAATTCCACCAAAACCAACAATTTCACTATTTAATTTGGCTACAATATATTTAGAATTTTTATTTTCTAGTTCGCTTTTAAATATATTATAATTCCAAAAATCATCAAATTCGCAAGTAAGTATATCAGAAATTGAATCCAAGTCGGGGAGAGTCATATTAGAAATTTCAATATTATCCATTTAAATTTCTCATCCTTTCAGCTTGAGACTTTCTTAAATACATTGGAAGAATTGAATCTGCATTTAAAATTTCTCCTTTGCTAAATTTGTCAAATGCACATAAATTAATATTTTTAGCATGAAGTAGATTGTCAGATTTAAAATCACTAATATTTAATAAATCTTTGTGAGCAACAGCACCATCTCCAACAAATGTAACATTTTTGGTTTGATTTATTACTTTTAAAACAGCATTTATATCATCTGCCATATAATTTCCTATTAAAGTGTGGTTTGAATCAAATAGGCCACAATATACTTGATTGTTTCTAGCATCTATTAGAGAACAAATACATTCTGAGCTACTTATATTATATGCTAGTCCTTCTAAGGAACTTACTGCAACTACAGGAATATTAAGACTTTCTGCAATTGCTTTTACAGTAGATATTCCAATTCTAATACCTGTAAAAGAACCAGGACCATTATCAGATGCAATTAAATCAATATCTTGCAATTTAACATTTGTTTCGTTTAAAAGCTCATTAATTAGAGGTACTAGTGTTTCTGAATGAGTTTTATTATTATTAATATTTAATTCTTTTATACATTCCGTGTCTTTGCTAATTGCAACAGATGCAATATTGCTAGATGTTGATATACCTAAAATTAACATTCTTTAAGCTCCTTAATTACATTTTCTAATCTAGTATCTTTGGTAGAAATATTTAAATATCTAGTATTAATATCATCTGGGTTTCTAGAAAATTCAATTTTAATGTAATTTTGTGGTAAAATATCTTCTATTAACTCACCCCATTCTATAAGGCTAATCCCAGAAGAAAAATATTCTAAACCACCAATATCATAAAATTCTTGAAGATCTGCTAATCTATAAACATCAAAATGATAAATATTAGTACTTGGTGCATGATATTCATTAACGATTGTAAATGTAGGGCTTGAAATCTCATTTTCTAATCCCCAAAAAGATAAAAAGCCTTCTGTAAATTTAGTTTTACCAGACCCTAAATCTCCGAGATAAAACAATAATATCTCCTGTATTTAAATGTGAGGCAAGTTTTTTTGCCAATTCTTTTGTTTCAGTTTCATTATGAGATACGAATTTTAACATTATTTCACCCTTACATAAATCTTCAAACATATTTTATATTAGTTGAATTCATTTGTAAACAATAAATTAAAAAATAATTTAAAAAAATTAAAAAATAGTATTGACAAAATAAAAAACCTAGTTTATAATTTATAAACGTAGTAAGGAAATGCAGGTGTAGTTCAATGGTAGAACCTCAGCCTTCCAAGCTGATGACGTGGGTTCGATTCCCACTACCTGCTCCAGATTTAAAACTAGCCAACAGGCTAGTTTTTTTGTTTCTGTTATGATGGTAAATTCTTGATTTTACATCTGGAATATGCTAAAATAAAAAAGTAATGCGGGTATAATTTAGTGGTAGAATGTCATGCTTCCGACCTGATAGCGCGAGTTCGATTCTCGCTACCCGCTCCAATAAAAACAAGGATACAACTAAATGTTATATCCTTGTTTTTATTTTTTGACGTAAATTTGACGTAAATTAATATCCACCAGTTTCTTGTTGTAGTGTTAGAGTAACAACGGTACCTTGTTCAACGGCTTTTCCAGAAGCAACATCTTGTGCAATTACAATTCCAGAGCCATTGATTACTAAATTTAAATTAGAAGCTTCAGCAGAGTTAACTGCACTTGCAGCAGACATTCCCTTAAAGTTAGGTACTGTAGTTTCACTTCTTTCATTTGACTTTTCTGTAAATAAATGAACTGTAGAACTTTTTATTAAAGACACACCTGGTTTTGGTAGCTGATCTGTTATAACTGTAGTAGAAGCATCCTCATCACTAGAAATCTTAACAGAAAAACCTGCGTCTTTTAGAATTTGCCTTGCTTCTGCAATTGTTTTTCCTGTAACATCAGGAAGAGTTGTTGTTGTGTAAGTAGAATTTGTAGAACTACTTGCAATTTCATTATTAGAAGGTATACCTAAGTATGGCAATACTTCTGATAAAATTTGAGATACAACAGGACCAGCAACCTGGCTACCTTGGTAGCTATCACCTTTTGGATTATAGATTGTAACTAAAACTACTACTTGTGCATTTACAGTTGGAGCAAGTCCAATAAAAGAAGCAACATAACCTTCGTCTTCGCTTCCAGAAAGAGGTTCAGATGTACCTGTTTTTCCACCAACAGAATAACCTTGAACTCTAGCATATTTACCGGTACCTTCTGCAACAACATATTCTAACATATCCATTAGCTTGTCTGCAGTTTCTTTTGAAACAACTTGTCTTATTTCTTTTGGTTCAACAGTAGTTACTGAATTAGTATCTGTATTTTTAATTTCTTTTACTATACGTGGTTGCATAAGAACACCCTCATTTGCAATAGAAGATACAGCAGTAATTAATTGGATAGGTGTAATTGTAAATCTTTGACCAAATGACATTGTGGCTACGTTAAATTCATTAATATTATTTTCTGGGAAGAATACGCTATTTGATTCACCATAAAAGTAAGGATTAGTTTTATTAAATAGTCCAAAAGCTCTATAATACTTGTATAAAGTTTTTGCACCAATTTTTCTACCTAATTGTATAAAAGCTGGGTTGCAAGAGTTTGCTAATGCATCTCTTAAACTTTCTGAACCATGAGGATTATTGTGCCTCCAACAATTCATAGTAACACTAGAAACTTGCTCTGAACCAGCACAATAAAAATCACCACGATGATCTGTTGTAACAATTCCTTCTTCTAAACCAGCGGCGGCAGTAATTATTTTAAAAGTAGAACCTGGTTCATAAGTACTTTGAACAGCACTATTGTTCCACATTTTATAAAGAGCAGAGTCTTTATCTGATGCTGATAAAGTATCCCATTTTTCTTTTAATTCATTAGAATTTATAGTATATGGTGTGTTTAGATTGTAATCTGGATATGTTGCCATTGCCAAAACATCTCCAGTAGAAGGATTCATAACTATAACATTTCCACCATCAGCTTTATTATCAATAACTGCTTGAGAAAGATATTTTTCAACAATTAATTGAACATTAACATCAAGTGAAAGAGTAACATCATTACCATTTTGAGCTGGAATGTATGAAATTTCTCCATTAGGTATTTCTCCATTTATAGAATCAGTTGTAGCAAGTAACTTACCAGCAGTTCCAGACAAAAGACCGTCAAGACTATACTCTAAGCCCATTGCACCAGAACCATCAGAACGAGTAAAGCCTATTAAATTTGATGCAAGATTATTATATGGATATGCTCTTTTATTATCATCTTCTATTCTAATTCCAGAAACTATTTTATTATCAGAAAGCCAATTTTCAAGCAAAACTATTTTTTCATGGTCAACTTTTTCTGCAATTTTAAAAGTAGAGGTTTTTGTATTAAGCTTTTCCAAAGTTTCTGTATAATCAAGCTCAAAAATTTCACTAAATTTGTGAGCTAAAATTTCTTTATTTACTTCTGTTTTATCTTTATATTTAACCTCAGCAGGATTTACATATATCGTATCTACACTAGTACTTTTGGCTAGTATTTTTCCAGTAGAATCATAAAGAGTTCCCCTAGAAGGATTAATAACTTTGCTAGAAAGTTGCCTTTGAACAGCTTCTTCCTTTAAACTAGCACCTTGAACAAATTGCAAAATACATAAACGCAAAACTAATAGGATAAGTAAAGCAAATCCAATAGAAAGAGAAATGCGCAAACGCTTTTGGCCTTTATTATCTATTTTAATAATTTTTGTTTTCTTTTTCATAAAATAATCACCTATAACTATTTATTAAGGAAATTGTATATTAACAAACAAAAAAAATCAATAAAATTACTAAAAAACAATGGAATAAAAAAAGTATATAGTGTATAATTTAAAAAGGTGAATTTTATTGAATTTATATGAAGAAACAAAATATATTTTAAAAAAATACAATATTATAGCAAATAAAAAACTAGGACAAAACTTTTTAATAGATGAAAATGCCATAGAAAAGACGATAGAAGGTGCAAAAACCTGCAAAGAGGACTTAGTAATAGAAATAGGACCAGGACTTCGGAACTCTTACAAAACCACTATTGGAAACAGCAGGAAAAGTTATATGCATAGAGTTGGATACTAGGATGATACAAATTTTACAAGATAGATTTTCTATGTACAATAATTTTAAACTAATAAATGATGATGTTTTAAAAGTAGACTTAAAAGGTTTAATAAAAGAAAACAAAAAAGATAAAATAAAAGCTGTTAAAATAGTTGCAAACTTGCCATACTATATAACAACACCAATAATAATGAAGTTATTGGAGGAAAGACTAGAAATAGAAAGCATAACTGTTATGGTTCAAAAAGAGGTGGCAGATAGATTAGTTGCAAGGCCAGGAGAAAAGAACTCAGGGGCTATAACATGTTCTATTAGTTATTTTGCAGATGCTGAAAAAGTATTAGAAGTACCAAGCACTTCATTTATGCCTGCTCCAGAGGTTAATTCTAGTGTTATAAAATTAAACATATTAAAAGAGCCATCTGTTAAAGTAAAAAATGAAGAAATGCTATTTAAAGTAATAAAACTTGCATTTGCTCAAAAAAGAAAAACACTTTTAAATGCACTCACAAATGGAAATTTAGCAAGTAAAGAAGAAGTAGAAAAAATGCTCACAGCTTTAAACTTAGATCCAAAGATAAGAGGAGAAAAATTATCTTTGCAAGACTTTGCAAACATTGCGGATTATATGCAAGAAAGATAATATATAAGGAGGAACAAATGAAAAATCAAAAAGGTATAACACTTGTTGTTTTAATTATAACAATAATATTAATGCTAATACTTACAACTGTTACAGTTACAACATCAATAAATGGAGGCTTAATAAATTCAACACAAAGTGCAAAAGAAAATGCGAGAGCCCTAGAAGTTGAAAGAGCAGAAGAAATGTGGGAAATAAGTGTAAGAGACGACAGAGAGGATGGAAAAGCAGAAAAAACACTTGAAGAATTATTGGAAGAGTTGCGTGAAAAAGAATTACTTACAGAAAAAGAAGCTGAAGAGATAAAAAAGAATAAATCTATAACTATAGGAAATAGAACAATAAGCTTTGAGATAAATTATACATCTGCACAGGAAGATTCTGAAAGAGAATATATTGAATCTATAAAAATAGGTGACTACGTTGATTATAATCCAACACAAAGAGTAAGTGAGAAAAACAAAAGTAAATTAACATATGTTTCTCCAGTGGGAACAGCAAGCAGTCATGGAAATGGATATGAGGAACAAACCTTTGAATCAAGAACAGATATAAAATGGAGAGTATATGACATAAATAAAGAAACAGGAGTAATAACTCTAATATCAGAAGAGGTAATTGGGCCTAAAAGAGGAGGAACATTACAAAGCAACTTTATTTTATATGCTGGAATTGGCTATTTATATTCAGAACAAGAAATAGAAAGCGCATGTGCTATTTATGGTTATGGTTATGGAGCTGATACTTCTAAAAGCACAGCATATACAGTAGGCGGACCATTTGATGATAAGATTACTGGAGCGATAGAAGGAACAGGAGCAAGAAGCATGGATTTAACAGATATTATTAGCTCAAATCCAACATTTCTATTAGGAACAATCGGCTCAATATATTATCCAACAATGTCAGGAGATAGCCTAGGAAGATCAACAGAAAAGACAGATAAGAATTTAGAATATTCTTCAACTCAAAAATATGATGTAAATGAATTGGAAGTTGGAAAGGCAAAATTCAACCTAATATTTAAAGCAAAGGATGAAGAAACAAATTTAGCATATTGGTTAAAAACAAGAACGGTTAGAAGGACTATAAGTAGTGATGCAGCAAACAATAGTATGGGATTTTGTAACTGGGTTGTTATTAACGGAAATAGAGTTAATAATAAACGTATATGTGGGTCGACAACAATAAAATTTGGTAGTACTCCGGCAACAGAGCTAGGCATTAGGCCAATAGTTGTGCTAAAAAAGGGACAAGAATTAAAAAAAGCTGAAAATCAATCAGAAGATGAAAAATATACTTTGTGGAATCTGATTTAGAATAAAGCCTACAAAATGTTGACATATATATAAGAAGGATTTAAAATATATAATTATATTTTATTAATAATACAAAAGAGGAGGAAAATAAAAAATGAAAAACAACAAAGGAATAACTTTAATAGCATTAGTAATTACAATAATAGTAATGCTAATATTAGTGGGAGTAACAGTAAGTGCTGCCATAAATGGAAAACTATTTGATACAGCGAAAAAAGCGGCAAAAGATACAGAAAAAGCAAAACAAGAAGAACTTGATTATATGGAAGATGCTAAAAATAAAATTGATGAAATTTTAGGAGTAACTACTGATGATAAAGTAGAAGAAATAATTTCTAAACCAGTAGAAGGTGAAACAGAAGTATATGCAATACTATTTTCAGATGGAACTATGGAATTAAGAAAAGAAAAACCAACAGAAACAGAAAATGTAGTATTTAAGACAGATGAGAGCTTTTCAAACAAATTATTTAAAAGCCAAGAAGAAATACCTTGGATATCATATGTAGATTCAATAAAAGAAGTAAAAATAGCTGATGAAATAGTACCAAGGACAACGGCAAGGTGGTTTCAAGGATTAAAAAATTTAACAACAATTTCTAATATTGAAAATTTAAAAACTGATAAAGTAGTATCTATGGCATTAATGTTTAGCGGATGTACATCTTTAGAAGAAGTTGATGTATCTAAACTTAAGACTCAAGAAGTAATAGATATGTGTGCTATGTTCCAAAATTGCTCTAAAATAAAAAGTTTAGCAGTAAATAACTGGAATACAAGTAAAGTTATAGATATGAGCTATATGTTTAATAAATGTAGTGTGCTAACAAATATTGATGTGTCAGGATTTAAAACAGATAAAGTGACAGATATGAGCTATATGTTTAATAAATGTAGTGCATTAACAAATATTGATGTGTCAGGATTTAAAACAGATAAAGTGACAAATATGGGGTGGATGTTTTATAATTGTAGTAAATTAGCAAATATAAATGTAAGTGGATTTAATATGGAAAATGTAACAAATATTAAATCAATGTTTTATGGATGTAGTGCATTAGAGAATATAGATGTAAGTAGCTTTAACACAAGTAATGTAACAAATATGAGTTATATGTTTTATGATTGCAAGAAAGTAAAAGAATTAAATGTAGCTAACTGGGATACAAGCAATGTAACAGATATGAGCTATATGTTCCAAGATTGTAGAACATTAACAAAACTACCAGTAGAAAACTGGAAAACAAGCAAAGTAGAAGATTTTTGCCATATGTTCTGGCAATGCGAAAAAATAACTAAATTTGATTTAAGTAAATGGGACACAAGTAGTGCTAAAAACATATATGCAATGTTTGCTAAATGTTATTTGCTAGAGGAAGTAGATTTAAGTAGTTTTGATACAAGTAAAGTCTATAGAATGGACTGGATGTTTAGAATGTGTTATAAATTAAAGAATCTAGACATATCTAATTTTAATACATCTAATTGCATAACTTTTTACTATATGTTCGAAGGATGTGGTAACCTAGAAGAATTAAACTTAGGAAATACAAACACTGCAAAAACACAAGAATTCCATGGAATGTTTGTTGGATGTACAAAATTAAAAACTACAATTACAATAAATGCCCAAGCATTTGTAGGGGATACAATAGGAGAAGATTATGGCTATTCCGATATGCTAAGTGGAGCAGCAACAGCAGAAGGAGCACAAATAACAATTAGATATAAAGCAAGTCAAAAAGATATAATAGACAAAATGGTAGAAACAAAATCAGCTAATTCTAATATTGTATTAGAAGTTGTAGCAGAATAACAAAACAAATTAGAGGTCATCAACAGATGGCCTCTTTTGCTACTTAAAAATTGACAAAATAGCCATTTTGAGGTACAATTATAGTGTTTTGAATTAAAGGAGAGATAAAAATATATGTCAAATTTAAATGTTAAATTGCTAAAAAATGTAGAGTCAAAAACAAAAATATATTTAGCGATAATAGCAATTATTTTAATAGCACTATGTATAAATAATATAGCATATATAATTCCAAGTATAATTGGATATGCATTAATAATTATATACACAATATGGGTTTACAAAAGAAGAAAAAGTGAAATATCAAATTATATAACGGATTTAACAATAAATGTAGACTCAGCAGCTAAAAACACATTAATAAATTCACCATTTCCAATAATAATACTAGAAACAGATGGAAATGTTATATGGAGAAGCTCAAAATTTAATAAAGAGTTTGCAAATGTTGGAATAAATTCTTATATAGATGATATAGCAAAAGAAATAAAGATGGATATAGAAAATCAAGATACAACTCAAATTGATAAACAAATAAGCATAGAAGATAAAATTTATCATGTAATAGGAAACTTCGTAAAAATAAAGCAAAAGAATACTAAAAAAACAAGCAAGTATATGACAATATTATATTTTGTAGATGTAACAGAAAAGCAAGAAATACTAAAAAAATATGAACAATCAAAATTATGTGTTGGTATTATTATGGTGGATAATTACGAAGAAGTAATTCAAAGAGTTCAACCAGAAGAAACACCACAAATAATGGCAAAAATAGAAAAAGAATTATATGACTGGGCAAATGATGTTCAAGGAATTATGATAAAAAAAGAAAGAGATACATTTGTATTTATATTTGAACAAAAATTTCTAGACAAAATGAAAGAAGAGAAATTTGCTATACTAGACAAGATAAAAGAAATAAGAAATGAAGAAAATTTACAAATAACATTAAGTATAGCAATATCTAATGAGGGAAATACAAATTATGAAAAATATCAATCAGCAACAGATGCAATGGATATTGCATTAGGTAGAGGCGGAGACCAAACTGTTATAAAAACAGATGGAAAATATGTATTCTTTGGAGGAAGAGCACAAGAGTTAGAAAAAAGAACAAAAGTAAAAGCAAGAGTTGTAGCACATGCTTTGGAAGAATTAATACAAGATGCAAGTAATGTAATAATAATGGGACATTTAAATGGAGATATAGACTCAATGGGCTCAAGCTTAGGATTATATAGATTTGCAAAAACATTAGGAAAAGACGCATATGTAGTAAACAATACAACAGGTTTATCACTAAATAGCTTTATAGAAACATTACAAAAACAAGACGAATATAAAGAAATTTTAGTAGATAAAAGTAAAGCATTATCATTAATTACAGAAGATAGTGTACTTATAATAACAGATACTCATAAAAAAAGTTATGTGGAAGTTCCAGAGCTATTAGATAAAACAGAAAAAATAGTAATAGTTGATCATCATAGAAGAGGAACAGATTATATAGAAAATGCAATGCTTACATTCCATGAGGCCTATGCTTCATCTGCAGCAGAATTAGTAACAGAAATAATAGAATATGGAACAAATAATGTTCAATTAAAACAAATAGAGGCAGAAAGCTTATATGCAGGAATTATGGTAGATACAAAGAATTTCACATTTAAAACAGGTGTAAGAACATTTGAAGCTGCAGCATATTTAAGAAAATATGGTATAGATATAATAAAAATAAAAAAATGGTTCCAAAGTGATTTGGAAAGTTACAATGTTATTGCAGACATAGTTAAAAAAGCAGAAATAATAAACGAAACAATAGGAATTTCTGAATATGAAGAAAAAGATAAAAATGCAAATTTAATATGTGCAAAAGCAGCAGATGAGCTCCTTACAATTAGCAACATAACAGCATCATTTGTAATAGGAAATCTAGGAGATAAAATATGTATTAGTGGACGTTCAATAGGTGATATAAATGTTCAAATAATACTAGAAAAACTTCGGAGGCGGAGGACATATTACACTTGCTGGAGCGCAATTAGAAGGAATGACTATGGAAGAAGCAAAACATGAATTAATAATAAGAATAAATGAATATTTTACAGAACAATCTTAAAATATACAATAAACCACTAAAAAAGATAAAAATTAAGAGACAAAAGAGAAATATTTAAATAAATATATCACAAAATGCAAAAAACTTTTTCTTATTTGACAACTGTATACGACAAAAAAATTAGATTGGAAATGATAAAATAACAAAATGTAAGGCACAGATGCCAAGATACACAGAAGATTAGAAAAAGTATGAAGGTGGTAAAAGGATGTTTCAAAATTTAGCAGATGAAAAACAAGAAGATTATATAGAAGAACAAAATGAAGAGATAGAAAACAAGAAGAAAATTAATTTAAAAGAATTGTTTTCTGTGTCTAATATAATTTTATATGCAATATCATTTATGGCATCAATGGTTAGTTTTGGAGGAGAATTTGCTCCTTTCGGACTAGCTATATTCGCGGCAGTATGTAGCAACGAAATTCCAGCAGGATTAGTATATATCTTTGCTGGAATAGGTACTCTTATAGGATTTGGACCAAAAGGATTTTTATCTTATTTATTAAGTTCATTAATATTTATAGCTTTGCTACTAATATTCAAGCCAAAAAGAAGATATCCAGCGAGAAACGAAAAGCAGAAACTAGGATTTTATGTTTTTGCTTCTGCCTTTATTGTACAAGCTGGAAAAATGTTTTTTTCAATATTTTTAGTATATGATTTATTAGCAAGTATTGTTTTTGCTTTAATATCATATATGTTCTATAAAATATTTACAAATTCAATTACAGTTGTAAAAGAATATGGAAAGAAAATGGCATTTACAGTAGAAGAGGTAATGGGAGCAAGTTTGTTGGTATCAATTGCATTATACTCTTTACATGGTTTGCAAATTTTTGGATTATCTATTAGCAATATATTAAGCATAATGTTAGTACTATTCCTAGGATGGAAAAATGGAATGCTAATAGGTGCAACAGCAGGAATAACAATAGGAATGGTTTTGGGGATAATAGGTTCAAGTAGTCCTGTACTAGTTGCTTCTTATGCAATATCTCGGAATGTTTGCTGGAATGTTAAACAAACTAGGAAAGATAGGTGTTATAGTAGGATTTTGTTTAGGTAATGCAATACTTACATATGTTGCAAATGGAAACACAATAGCTGTAATAACAATAAGAGAAATACTAATAGCTTCATTAGGTTTATTGTTATTACCTAAAAACGTAAATATAGATATTGCAGATATTGTAGGAAAAACAAAACTTTTACCTGTAACAGGAGGAGTGCTAGAAGGAGATACAAAAACAGTAGAAAAATTAAATACAGTTTCTGAGACAATTTCTGAAATAGCAAAAAGCTATCAAGAAGTGGCAGCAACAACAGCAGAAACAGAAGAAGAGCTTCAAGAAGATGCAAAAAAATATTTTAAAGAAGAGTTACTAAATAATTTAGAGGACTTTTCAGACAACTTACTATATGAAGATTTTGTTGATATGGAAGATGAATTGTTAGATAGCATATATGATGTTCTAGAAAAAGATGAAGAAATTGATAAGGACAAATTATTAAAATTATTAGAAGATAATAATAACTATATTATAGGTTTAGACAATGAAGGAACAAAAAAAACAATAGAGGAAAACTTAGAACAGATAGTAAAAACAATAAATCATACATATAGAATAAACAAATTAAATCTTGTTTGGAAACAAAGAGAAGCAAGTAATAAAAAGACATTAGCAAATCAACTTGGTGGAGTATCAAAAGTAATATCATCACTAGCAGATGATATAGAGGATAAAGAAGAAAAAGAAGAAGAGAAAATTCAATTTAATTTAAAAATTGCATCAGCAAAAGTAACAAAAAGCAAAAGCGAAGTATCAGGAGATACAAGCATACAAACAAAATTACATGATGGAAAATTTATGATGGCAATAAGTGATGGAATGGGATCACGGACCAAGAGCTAAAAAAAGTAGTTCAACAGTTATAAAAATGCTAGAAAGATTATTAAAAACAGGATTTGATAAAGATGTTTCAATAGGATTAATAAACTCATCTGTTAACTTGAATTCAAATGATGAAACATATGCAACAATAGATATATCTGTTTTTAATAGAAGCACAGGAAATATAGAGTTTGTAAAAAATGGTGCATGCCCAACATTTATAAAATCAAAGAATAAAGTAGAAGTAATAAAAGCTATATCATTACCAGCAGGAATTGTAGACAAAATAGACCTAGTAGTATATGACAAGGATTTAAAAGGTGGAGAAATTGTTGTAATGTGTAGCGATGGGATATTAGAATCTAACCAAGAGCTAGAGAACAAAGAATTATGGGTAAAAGATATGTTAGAAAACATAGAAACAGACGACGTTCAAAAAATAGCTGATATAGTATTACAAGAAGCAATAGACAATGATTATGGAATACCAAAAGACGACATGACAGTATTAGTTGCAAAAATTGAGAAAATATAAAATTTGCCAAAAAGTATTTACAAAGAATAAATTTATGGTATAATAAAAAAAATAGGAAGCCACAAGTATGTGGTTGCCATCGATTGTTTTATAAACACATCTCAACGGCGTGCAGAGATGTGTTTTTTAATGGAAATAAAAGTCAACAAAAATTGCCAAAAAAACAACAAAAAATAAAATGTATAAATAATTGACAAAAGAGTAAAAAAATTATAAAATATAATACAGTAAAAAGCGTTTGATAAATGGAAATAATTAAAAATTATTTTGTGACACATTTAGAGCTATATAAAAAATCAAAAAAAGTGGGATTACAATCCAATAAGGGTGGCACCGCGGAGAATAAAGAATCTTCGTCCCTGTATACTAATGTATACAGGGATTTTTTGTGTGTAAAAGATGCTTTTTTCTAAAGGGAGGAAAAAATATGAGCAAATACAGAACTAATAACTGTGGAGAATTAAGAATAAGTGATGTTGGAAAAACAGTAAAACTAGCAGGTTGGGTACAGACAATAAGAAATCTAGGAGCAATGAAATTTATAGATTTAAGAGATGAGGATGGAATTACACAGGTAGTTGTATCTGCAGAAATGGATTTAAAAGATATAGTAACAGAATGTGCAATTGGAGTTACAGGAACTGTAATAGAAAGAGCAAGCAAAAACAATAAAATTCCAACAGGGGATATTGAAATTGAAGCAAAAGAAATAGAAATATTAGGTAAATGCAAAAACGTTTTACCATTTGAAATAAATTCAGAGAAAACAGGAGAAGCAAGAGAAGATTTAAGATTAGAATATAGATTTTTGGACTTAAGAAACAATAAATTACATCAAACAATTAAACTTCGTTCTGAAATAATGAAAACATTAAGAAGCAAAATGGATGAATTAGGTTTTACAGAAATACAAACACCAATACTTGCAAACTCATCACCAGAAGGAGCAAGAGACTTTTTAGTACCAAGTAGAATACATCCAGGAGAATTTTATGCACTTCCACAAGCACCACAACAATTTAAGCAATTATTAATGGTTAGTGGATTTAACAAATATTATCAAATAGCACCATGCTTTAGAGATGAAGATCCAAGAGCAGATAGAGCACCAGGAGAATTTTATCAATTAGACTTTGAAATGAGCTTTGCAGAACAAGAAGATATACTAAAAGTTTTAGAAGATATATTTACAACAGTATTTACAAAACACACAAATTGGAAAGTAGATCAAGCACCATTTATTAGAATTCCATATTTAGAAGCAATGGAAAAATACGGTTCAGACAAACCAGATTTAAGAAATCCACTTATAATACAAGATGTAACAGAAGTATTTAAAAATACAGAATTCAATGCATTTAAAGACAAAACAATAAAAGCAATTGTAGTACCAAATGGTGGGGCACAAACTAGAAAATTCTTTGACAGCATGACTGAATTTGCAGTTCAAGAAGCAGGTGCAAAAGGTTTAGCTTGGGTAAAATTTGATGAAGCAAACAACCCAGTTGGAGGAATTGCAAAATTTATAGATGAAGAAACAAAAACAAAATTACAAGAAAAATTAGTGGCAAAAAAAGAAGATTCAATATTCTTTATAGCTGATGAATTTAAAACAGCACAAAAAGTTGCGGGAGCAGTAAGAATAGAACTTGGAAACAGATTAGATTTAATTAAAAAAGGCGAATATAAATTATGCTTTATAGTAGATTTCCCAATGTATGAATTATCTGATGAAGGAAAAATAGATTTTTGCCATAATCCATTCTCAATGCCACAAGGTGAAATGGAAGCTTTAGAAACAATAAATCCATTAGATATTTTGGCATATCAATATGACGTAGTTTGCAACGGATATGAAGTAGCGTCAGGAGCAGTAAGAAACCATAATCCAGAAATAATGGTAAAAGCATTTGAAATTGCAGGATATCAAGAAGAAGATATAAAAAATAGATTTGGAGCATTATATACAGCATTCCAATATGGAGCACCACCACATGCTGGAGCAGCACCTGGATTAGATAGAATGGTAATGCTTGTTGCAGACTCAAACAATATTAGAGAAGTAATAGCATTCCCTAAAAATAAAAAAGCAAGAGACTTACTTATGAGAGCTCCAAGCAAAGTAACAGAAGAACAATTAAGAGATGTTCATATAAAAATAGACACAGATAAAGAGTAATTACAAAATCCAATCTATCAACTCAATTAAAAATTATATAGGATGAAAATATGAAAAAGATACTAATTACAGAGAAACCATCTGTTGCGATGGAATTTGCAAAGGCTTTAAAAATTAATACAAATAGAAAAAATGGATATTTAGAATCAGAAGAGTGGATAATCACTTGGTGTGTTGGGCATTTAGTTACTATGTCATACCCAGAAAAATATGATGAAAAACTAAAACAATGGAGATTAGACACTCTTCCATTTGTGCCTAAAGAATGGAAATATGAGATAATACCACAGGTTGCAAATCAGTTTAATATAATCCAGAGCTTATTGCAAAGAGACGATATAAGCGAAATATATAATGCAGGTGACTCGGGACGAGAAGGAGAGTATATACAAAGACTTGTGTTAATGATGGCAAAACCAAATCCAAGCATAAAAATAAAACGTGTTTGGATAGATTCGCAAACAGAAGAGGAAATTCTAAGAGGAATAAGAGAAGCAAAAGATGCTTCAGAATATGATAGTTTATCTGATTCTGCATATTTAAGAGCAAAAGAAGATTACCTAATAGGAATAAATTTTTCTAGACTGCTTTCAATTACACAAGGAAGAATGGTAGCAAAACAAGTAAATGAAGAAAGAACTTCTATTGCAATAGGACGAGTTATGACATGCGTTTTAGGAATGGTAGTTGCAAGAGAGCGAGAAATAAGAAACTTTGTTAAAACCAAATACTATAAAATTACAGGAAAATTTGGCGAAGAGCAGAGCTTTTGCGAGGCAGAATGGAAGGTAAACGAAAAATCAATAGAATACAACTCTGCAAAACTATACAACGAAACAGGATTTAAGAAAAAAGAAGATGCAGAAGAATTTATAAATAAAATAAAAGATAAAGTGGCAGTAGTAACAGAAATAAAAAAATCAAAACAAAAAGAAAATCCTCCACTTTTATTTAACTTGGCAGAAATTCAAAATGAATGCTCTAAAAAGTTTAAAATAAAACCAGATGAAACACTTGCGGTAATTCAGGAATTGTATGAGAAAAAATTAGTTACATACCCAAGAACAGATGCAAGAGTGCTTTCAACAGCAGTTGCAAAAGAGATTACTAAAAACTTAAATGGAATAGCAAAAGGATTTAAAGATGACGAAATTCAAAAATACATTAATAAAATGAAAGAAGAAAAATATTCTACAAATTTAGTAAAGACAAAATATGTAAATGATAGCAAAATAACAGACCACTATGCAATAATACCAACAGGTCAGGGCTATGAGAATCATGAAAAATTAAATCAATTGCAAAAAGATATTTATAAAATAATAGTAAAAAAATTTCTGGCTATATTTTATCCACCAGCAGAATTTAATAAGTTAAATATAACAATAAATATAGAAAACGAAATATTTACAGCAAGCCAAAAAGTTTGTATAAAACAAGGATATTTAGAGATATTAAAACCAAATGTAGGTACTGATAATCAAAAAAATGATACAGATGTAGAGAGCACGCCCCAGGGTGACCAACAGGCCAGTACGTTTCTAAACACACTAAAAAAAGGACAAGAAATAAAAATACTAGATTTAACAACAAAAGAAGCTGAGACATCTCCACCAACAAGATATAACTCAGGTTCTATGATTTTAGCAATGGAAAATGCAGGGAAATTAATAGAAGATGAAGAGTTAAGAGAGCAAATAAAAGGAGCAGGGATAGGAACAAGTGCAACAAGAGCAGAAATAATAAAAAAACTAGAAAAAATAAATTATATTGCAATAAACAATAAAACACAAATAATTACACCAACACCAAAAGGTGAAGCAATATATGATGTAGTAAATAAAACTATGCCGGATATGCTTAATCCAAAGCTAACAGCAAGTTGGGAAAAAGGGCTAGACATGGTAGCAAAAAAAGAAATACCACCAAATGAATTTATGACTAAACTAGAAGCGTATGTAAATTCTAAATTTGATAAATTAGTAATGAGGTAGACTAATAACAACTTTATGATATAATATAGAAAAAAATTAAAAATAAGGGGAAAAAAGTAATGGTAGGATTTATTATTTTTATAATTATATTATGTATTGTAATTTCTAAAAAAGAAATGTACAAGTATAATGAGGGAGTTAGTGTAACTAGATTAATGAATTTATTAAAAAAACAAAGATTTTCAGAGATAAAAACTAAACAACTTAATGGAAACATTACGATTATTACTGCAAATAATTTAGGAGAGAATTTTTTATATGCAATGAGAAACGATATGACTTCAATAAATCCAAGCAATATAGAAACTATTTATGAGTATTCAAAAAAAGCACATATTCATAATACTATAGTAGTGGTAAAATCTTTAAAAGGTGGAATAACCGACAATGCAGAAAGTAAGGCGAAAGAATACGATTTAGATGTAGTAGAAGGCAATGAACTAATAAAAATGCTAGATCAAGAAAAAGTTTCAATATTAAAAACAAGCGATACATCTGATGATACTTGTGAGATAGATTATTCTCAAAATGAGGATCCGATATCTGAAAAATCAAGTATATTAAAAGAGCTATTCAAAGGTCCGGATAGATTATAACTACTTGACATATTATGTAAAACATGATATAATAATAGTACAACTAGGATATGCTAGATGTAGCAATCTAGTTGATTATATAGATTCTCTTCTATAAGTAATAAAAAGAAACAAGGAGGTTTTGATGGAAGAGTGTAATTAGAAAAGGAGCATTTGTTAAGAGTAATAAATGTTCCTTTTCATTTGGCTAAAAAACGATTTAATTTATTATTTATTACTAGATTCTTTAAAACTAATATGCTAATATATTAGTGTAAACAAAGGAGGTTACTATGCCAAATATAATTGATTATATAGAATGGAGAGGCGATTTTGGTTTTGAAAACTCTCCAATAAACGAAATAGATGATATAATTTTTGCTAGATTTTCGTATTTACCATTTAAATGTATAGAATTAAAAGACATTGATACAATAGAAAATATTGCACAAAAAATGAAAGACCTAGATATAGAAAACTATTTATGGGACGATGATAAAGTTTTCTTACAAAAAATAGGTAATTGCAAAAGATTTAAAGATATAAAAGTATCTGATTATGTAGAAATTTTCGATGAAGCTGCAGAGAAACAGTTTGCAGCTATTACGCTATGGATTCAAAAAAATCAAAAATATATATCTTTTAGAGGAACAGATTCATCTCTTGTTGGCTGGAAAGAAGATATAAATATGGGATTTAAAAAAGATGTTCCATCACAAAAAGAAGCTGTTAAATACTTAAATTCAATGGCAGAAAAATATAAAGAAAAACTTATTGTAGGAGGACATTCTAAAGGGGGAAATTTAGCAGTTTATTCAGCAGTATTTTGTAAAGATAGCGTTAAAAATAGAATAGAAAGAGTTATAAATGCTGATGGACCTGGATTTGACAAAAGCGTAATTCTAACAGATAATTACAAAAAAATATTGAACAAAATTCAAACATATATACCACAATCTTCAATAGTTGGAAGACTATTAGAGCATGAAGAAGAATATCAAGTAGTAAAAAGTATTCAAAAAGGTGTTATGCAACATGATATATATTCATGGGAAATTGAACCTACAAAGCTAATTAGAATACCAACAGTTACAAATAATAGCGAGATTTTTAATGGTATTGTAAGTGATTGGCTAAAAAACACAACTCCTGAGCAAAGAGAAAATTTTATAAACATAATATATGAAATAATATTGGAAACACAAGCTCAAAAAACTAGCGATTTTAGAGTAGAAACAGCAAAAAAAATAGGAATAATTTTAAATGGATATATAAATATAGATTCAGAAGATAAAAAAGAAATTGAACATATGGTAAAGCTAATATTAGAAAGTGCATTTAAAGTATTAAAAGAGAATAGAAATGCAAATAAACTTATGGAAAAAGAAAAAAAACAAAAAAATAAATAAGGGAGAAAAGTCTTATGAATGTTAGCTTGGATTGGTATAAGATATTTTATGAAGTAGCAAAAAAACAGAATATAACAGTAGCAGCAGAAAACTTGTGTATTTCTCAACCAGCAGTTAGTCAAACAATAAAACAGCTAGAAGAAAGTTTAAATGCGGAATTGTTTTTAAGAACAAAAAAAGGTGTAACTTTAACTAAAGAAGGAGAAGTACTATATTCATATATCTCAGAAGCAATGGGAAAAATTAAGTTGGGAGAGGCAAAAGTTTTAGAGCAAGTTAATTTGGAAAGTGGAGAGATAAGAATAGGATCAAGCGATATGTGCTTGCAATTTTTCTTGCTTCAATATTTAGAAGAGTTTCAAAAGATATATCCTAAAATTAAGATAAGTATTACCAATGGACCAACGCCAGAAACTATAAAACTTTTAAAAGAAGACAAGATAGACTTTGGTTTGGTAAGTGAACCATTTGAACTAGAGGAAAAATTTACAGCTATAGAAGTATGCAAAATTAAAGACATATTTGTTTGTGGGGAAAAATATAAAGATTTATCAAAACAAAAAGTGAGCTTAAAAGAACTAGAGAAATATCCATTAATATGTTTAGAAGAGCATACAAGTACAAGAAAATACATAGACGAAAAATTTAAAGAGAATAATGCAGAATGCAATCCAAAATATGAGCTTGCAACAAGTAATTTAATAGTAGATTTTGCTAAAAGAAATTTTGGAATTGGAGTTGTAGTTGATAAATTTGCAGAAGAAAAATTAAAAAATAAAGAAATATACCAGATTAATATAAAAGAAAAAATAAAACCAAGAAATATATGTATAATAAAGAAAGATAAATTAATATCAAAAGCTTCAAACGAATTACTTAAATTTATTATTGATAAGTAAAAATTATCGATACCATAAATAATATATATTTTACTTATATAAAGAAAGACGTTAAAATAGATAATGTAGTAGGAATTCTACATTATCTATTTTTTATATACTAGAAAATTTCTCATTTCCTAGTATATAAAAAATGCTATAATCGCTATTGCCTTTGAGATTTCCTCATTTCATTCGGAAACTCAAATCGGCGAGAACAAATGGCGACTAAAGTCGCTTTGTTAGGAGGTAATATTTATGGTAAGTGCAATTGTTGGAGGAAACTGGGGAGACGAAGGAAAAGGAAAGATGTGTGATATCTTATCAAAAGATGCAGATGTAGTTATTAGATTTCAAGGAGGAGCAAATGCAGGGCATACAATAGTAAACGAATATGGAAAAACTGCTTTACACATGTTACCATCAGGAATTTTTAGACAGGATGTTATAAATGTAATTGGACAAGGAGTTGCTTTTGATATTAATGCATTCTTTGAAGAACTAAAATCTGTTAAAGAAAAAGGAATGAAAAATCCAAACATAGTTATTTCAGATAGAGTTCAAATATTAATGCCATATCATATTAAATTAGATGAGTTAGAAGAGCAAAGATTAGGGAAAGCAAGTTTTGGTTCAACAAAATCAGGGATTGCACCATTCTATTCTGATAAATACGCAAAAATAGGAATACAAATTTCAGAGATATATGATGATGAGCACTTAAAAAACAGACTAACAAATATTTTAACTGCAAAAAATAAAATAATATCAGCTTTATATGGAGAAGAAAATCAAGTAGATATTGACGAGATGTATGAATTTTTGGTAAACTCAAGAGATAAACTAAAACCATATTTATGCAATGTAGTTAAATTAGTAAATGAAAAAATAAAAGAAAATAAAAATATAATAATAGAAGGACAGTTAGGAACATTAAGAGATATAGACAATGGAATATATCCATTTACAACTTCATCTTCACCACTTGCAGGATTTGGAGCAGTAGGAGCAGGTATTCCACCTTATGAAATTAAAAAGATATATACAATAGTAAAAGCATATTCTACATGTGTTGGAGCAGGAGCCTTTACAACAGAAATATCTGGAGAAGAAGCAAAAGAATTAAGAGATAGAGGTGGAGAATATGGAGCAAAAACAGGTAGACCAAGAAGAGTAGGTTGGTTTGATACAGTTGCAACAAGATATGGATGTATGGTACAAGGGGCAACAGATGTTGTTTTGTCATTAGTAGATGTATTAGGATATCTTGACAAAATACCAGTATGTACAGCATACGAAATTGATGGAAAAATAGTAAAAGACTTTCCACCTACAATAGAATTAAACAAAGCAAAACCAGTATATGAATATTTAGATGGATGGAAATGTGATATAAGCAATATTAAAAAATATGAAGACTTACCAGAGAATACAAAAAAATATATTGAATTTATAGAAAAGAAAATAGAACGCCCAATAAAAATAATAGGAAACGGACCAAGAAGAGAAGATATAATTGTGTGCTTTTAAAATATTGATACACTCAAATGCGTATGATATAATGCACCAAAAGGAGTTGAAAGACTTTGGGCAGAAACAAAAGAAATAAAAATATAAGCACAAAAAAGGCAATATATGTTTTAATTATTTTTGCAATTATAACTGTATTTACATATTGGAATGAAAAAAATGATTATAATTTGAAAAACATACAAAATAGTGAAAATACCTTTGGAAAAGCTACATATTCTACCTTACAAGACATACCAGAATATAATGGGGAAATATGTGTAATGATAAATGAAAACAAACCATATTTTACTGATGCGGATTATACTACAGAAGTTTTTGAGAATTACAGCGATTTAGATTATTTACAAAGGTGTGGGGTAGCTTACGCAAATATATGTAAAGAAATAATGCCACCAGAAGGAGACGAAAGAGGAGATATTAGCTCTATTCATCCAACTGGATGGAAACAAGCAAAATTTAATGGAGAATATTTATATAATAGGTGCCATTTAATAGCTCATAGCCTTTCAGATGAGGACGCAAATAAGCAGAACTTAATTACAGGGACAAGATATTTTAATGTGCAAGGAATGTTGCCAATTGAAAGATTAGTGCTTGAATATATAAATAAAAATCAAAACAATCATGTTCTTTATAGGGTTACTCCTATTTTTAAAGGAGAAAATCTTTTAGCAACTGGAGTAGAAATGGAAGCCTATTCTGTAGAAGACAATGGAAAGCTATCCTTTAATGTATTTATCTACAACATACAACCAGGAGCAAATATTAACTATGCAACAGGGGAATTGTTAAACAATTAGTTGACAAATTATGTAAAAAAATATATAATCGCTCTAAATTTAAGTCTTTTTACTATATTTCTATAGTAAATTTCCCAAGAAAAACAAAAATTTAAATAGGAGAGTGATTGTTATTGAGATTAGATTTTATTAATAACATAGTTAATAATGCAAAAAACAATAAATTTTTTCTAGAGGAGTTACAAAATAGCATAACAAAAAACAAATATTTTAATAGTGAAAAGGAGGATATACCTTTGATTAATCCTACTTATAGTGAAAATAGAATAATTACAAAATACAGAGACAAAATGCTTATTGAGAGAGCTAACATCTTAAATAATTATGCAAAACAAACATTAAATAAAGGAGAAATGTATTACATATATAGTAAAAATTCTAAAATTATAGATGACTATAACTTATGTATCTGCAGAGAAGGAATGAGCCATGCTATTATAGAGATAAATAAAGCTAACCTACCAAACGAAGCTAAAATAGGAAGTGTGTTAAGAAAATTTGGTAATAGCTACATACTAGATGAAGAAGCAACCAAAGAGGTTGAAGAAAAAATATATAACATGAAAGCTGAATTATTAAAAGAACAAACAGAATATTTAAAAAGCAAAAGAATGGAAGGGCATATTTATGAAATGTCAGAAAATAATGGAGATAGGGCATGGCTATTTGATATTACAAGTGGCAGTAATGAAGGAGTAGAAGAAATAGATTTTGATATAGATTTGTTGAAAACTAGTAAAGAAGGAGATTTATTTATATACAAAAATGGGAAATATCAAAAATACCAATAAATGCCAATGCCAAAAGGGACGGGGAATTTTGACACAATGAAACAGCAATAAAATAAAATTCATAAACACACCTCTGTGCGAATACAATTAAACAAATGTATTCGTATGGAGGTTTTGCTTTTATGAGAGGAGTTTCAATAGAAGAAAGAGCAGTAGCTCTAGCACAATATATAATAGATTCAAAAGATACAGTACGTGGAGCAGCTAAAAAATTTGGAATCTCAAAATCAACAGTACACACCGATGTAACACTCCAGAACGGTAAAAATAAAGGACAACCTATTCCTGAAAGTATTGAAATTAAAGGAATTTTCTTAAGTACAAAAAATCCTGTTGTGAGATTGGGATTGGTAATTAAATAAGTAAATAAAACGTAAGTCTTAAAAGTAAAACTTTAAGGCTTATTTTTTTACCCTAAAATTATACCAAATCGTATTTTGAATGCCACAGAATCGAACGTGGTGCGAATAAAAACTAAACGAAAGGAGGATATGATATGCAAAAACTAAAAGGTCTATGGATACCAGCAGGAATCTTATTAAATGAAGATTTATCAGATAAAGAAAAAATAATATTATCAATGATTTTATATTTAAGTGAAGAAACTAAAAGTTGTTTTGCAAGCAATAAGTATATTGCAAATATAGTGAATGTAACACATGAAAGAGTATCTAAAATAATAAGGTCATTAAAAGATAAAGGATATGTAAGTATTAAATTAAAATATAAAAAAGATAGTAAAGAAATAGAAGAAAGACAGATTATACCTATAGTCGAAAATATCAATAGGTATAGTCAAGAAATTCAAGAGGGTATTGAAACAAATAACTATTCAGATAGTCAAAAACAACCATATCCTATAGTTGAAAAGGACAAAGATATAATAAATAATATAAAAAATAAAAATAATTATAATAATGTGTATTACCCCAACAATAAAAAATATATTCCATATAAAAGTGACAGATGCTTTGATGACTTTGATTGGGATAGCTTATATGCAAATTAAAAAAGAGGTTAATTCTACTAGATTAGAAATAGCTTCTTTTTAATTTGCCTAAAAAACTATTTATAGTTTTTTAGCAATCTAAAATAAAAAAACAGTGTTTTATGTTTTGGATTGGGAGGGGTGTGGGGCAATAGCCCTGCCACACTAACACTTTTTGAAGCAGTCAGCTAAAAAAGTGTTGTAGTGTGTTACAACACTTCAAGGTGTTAGCTAAAGAGCATATGCAAAGGAGGGATGAATTATGAGCTATGCTATTGTTAGAAATGAAAAATACAAAAGAGAAGATTTGAAAGGAATTTATCGACATAACGAAAGAAGAAATAAAAATTATTCTAATAAAAACATCAATCAAGAATTATCTTATCTTAATTATTCTTTAAAAGATTGTAAACATTCTTATGAAAAAGAATTTGAATTAATTAGAGAAAAATACAATTTAAAAGGGCAAATAAAAACTGTGAGTAATATTGTATGTGAGTATATTATAACGTCTGATAAAGAGTTCTTTAATTCTATCGGTGAAGAAGAAACTAAAAGATATTTCAAAACTGCTTATAAATTTGTGTGTGATTACAAGAATTTAGGAGAACAATATATTTTATCTGCAAAAGTACATATGGATGAAGAAACTCCACATATGCATTTAGTATTTATACCAGTAGTTCATACACAAGATAAAAAAGGAAATGATATTGATAAAATTGCTTGTAGTGAATTTTGGAAAGAAAAAGATAGTTATAGACAATTACAAGATGCATTTTATAATTATGTAAAAGCTAATAACTTTAATCTAGAAAGAGGTAAGGAAGATGGCAGAGTTCATTTATCTGTTGAAGATTATAAAAAAATAACTGGTTTTGAAAATTCTAAAACAGTTCTGCAAGATATTGAATTACAATTACCAGATGTGCCTAATATAAAAGATTTTAGTAAAATAATGCTTGGTAGAGATGAAAAAATAGAAGAACTAATTATAAAACCTAAAAATAAATTAATAGAGAAATTACACGAAGAAAATTGCTCTTTACATCACGAATTATATAAACAATGTAGATTAGTTGATAAAGCTGAAAAATATGAAAAAGAAAGACAATCTATTTTAGCAGAAAATAAAGAGATTAAAGAAAATCTTAAAACATTAGAAAATGATTATCCTATTAAGCTAAAACAAGAAATAAGAAAAGTTGAAAATAAATATGAAGATGAAATATATCATTTAGAAAAGGAAAATAAGTTTTTGAAGAAAATTATAAATACTTTTGAAAAAACAGTTAATAAGTTTATAAAATGGATAGTAAAGAGATTTGATATAGCTGAAGAGGATAATTTAATAAGATATTTTGAAAAAGAAACACATAATTTAATTGATCCAGAAAAACAAATAAGAAAAGAAGAAAGAGAAAAAGAATGGGATTTAGAATATTAAAAAACTAAAAAGCCATATTCAAATTATTGAATATGACTTTTAGTTTTAAGATTAAAATTTCCAAGGAATCTTGGGAGTGAAAACCATAGAGTAACAATTACATCTATTTTTTGCCCAAGGTTTCTTGCCTCTTTTTTGTCCGCAACAATCGCAAATTTGGTCTGTATCGTATGCGTGATTTCGTTTCCAGTTTTGACGCTCTTTCTTACTTCCTACAGCAAAAACACGTCTTTGTTCTGCAATTACTTCCAAATCTAAATCACTTGTAAGTTTCTGGGGATTATTTTCAAAATTCCATGGTTTAGTAACCTTTAAAGCATCGTGAATTAGTTTGGCTAATCCAGTAAGTGGCTCAGAAGTTGTAAACATTCGGCTTTCGCTTAAGTCTACATTCCTTTTCATTTTTTCTCACCACCTAAGAAGCTTCTGATTCTCTTGAATACTCCTTTTTTCTTGCTGTGGTCAATTCTGAAAGCGTCTCTTGACGGAACGAGTTGGTCTAACTGTTTCTTCAACTCCTCAATATCTTCAGGAGTATTAATAGTTCTGACAACATTGCGTTTTTTACTTGCTTCGACTTCATTTACCATCTTGTCTAAAGTAAGGTCGCAATATTCATCTTCCCAGTCACCCAAGAAATAAAATCTGTCAATGACTGTTCTTGTCTGTTCATTTTGGAAAGTACCAAACAGAATTGGGTCTTTTGGCCTACGTTCCTTTTCAACTTGTCTTTCAACTTTTCCAGTGTAGTCGGTAAAGAGAATATAGAGTTGGTCAAATTTATCTTTGACCTGTTCGATAATAGCAACGATTTCATCAGGAATCTCTCTCTCGTATTTTTCGAGTTCGATAATCTTAACAGTATCTTTTGCAATATTATCGATATATTCTTCGATATCGTCTCTGTAGATAAAGGTTGTAATACCCATCTTAACGATTTCTCGTTCAGCCTCAACACTTTGAAGATGGAATAACAACTTTCTCATACCGGCAGTCTGACCAGTGATTTTGTACTTGTTCAGCAACTCCAAACAGTTATCATAGATTCTTGATAAGTCTTCATCTGTTACTGTTTGTTTCCGTGCCTTTACAATTTCAAAATACTCGCTAGGGTTAAGTTCTCTTTGTTCGCTCATTGTGTATAACTCCTTTCGTTAATTGCGGACTATCAGCTTGAAATTTAACCTTATGTTAAGAAAAATACTTCCTTAACAATTATGCAAAGCGCATAATTCTAATATATTATACACCAATTTTACATAATTTGCAAATATTCACTTTTACTACCAAATTCTAAAATTCTATGCCAAAAGGGACGGGGAATTTTGACACAATGAAACAGCAATAAAATAAAATTCATAAACACACCTCTGTGCGAATACAATTAAACAAATGTATTCGTATGGAGGTTTTGCTTTTATGAGAGGAGTTTCAATAGAAGAAAGAGCAGTAGCTCTAGCACAATATATAATAGATTCAAAAGATACAGTACGTGGAGCAGCTAAAAAATTTGGAATTTCAAAGTCAACAGTACACAAAGACGTAAGTGAAAGGCTAATACATATAAATCATGCATTAGCAATAGAAGTTAGAAAAGTATTAGACGAGAATAAGGCGGAAAGGCACATAAGAGGAGGAATGGCTACTAAATTAAAATATAGCCATGAAAAAGATATAGCAGGTTAATATAAAAACGTAAATTTATTTATTAAATAAAAATTCCAAGAAAGTTTCTTGGAATTTTTTTATATACTATAATCGCTATTGCCTTTGAGATTTCCTCATTTCATTCAGAAACTCAAATCGGCGAGAAGAAAAGTGTGGCAAAGCCACTTTTCTTGTGCTTACTAGAAATTATTTCTTCTTTGTTGTTTTCTTGCTTTTCTACATTCTGGGCATCTTACAGGATCATTTTCAAATCCTTTTTCTGCATAAAAAGCTTGTTCACCTTCTGTGAAAACAAATTCAGCACCACAGTCTTTGCATGTTAATGTTTTGTCTGCCATTGTATAATACCTCCTTCTTAGAAATTCTAATTTAATTATTTTGACACAAATGATCCTATCTAAAAAGAAGGGTAAAAGTCTCTAATAAATTAAATTGGCTGGGCTTTACAACCATTCACAGTATAACATTAAAAATGGTAAAAAACAATAGTTAGAAAAATAAAAATAACGCACATTTCGCCAAAAAGCGACATAAGATATACTAGCCAAAATATTTTTTGAGGTGATAAATGTGAATATAAAAAAAGGAGATATAGTAGGAAGAAAATCATATGGAAAGGATATATATTTTATAGTAAATCAAATTTTGACTACTACTAGAAATCATAAATTTGCAATATTAAAAGGATTAAATATTAGAATTGAGGCAGACAGCCCAATTGAAGATTTAGAAATAATAGGGAAAGATGAAATAATAAACAGTATAAAAAAATATGATAGTTTTTTAGAAGAAAGAATAAAAAAAAATAGAATCTATGAAAGCAATGAAAAAAACTTTACTAGGCAAAAAATATATTTAGGCAAAATATTGCATCTAGATGGTGACAGAAGATATAGTGATAAATCCGCAAAATACTATAATAAAGCAGGTTTAAATGCGATAGTAAAAAATGTACCAGAAAATAGGCAAGCAAGTATTGTAGTACCACTTTTAAAAAAATATAATCCAGATATATTAATAGTTACAGGGCATGATGCAATGCTAAAAAAAGGAACTAATTACAATAATATATATAATTATAGAAATTCGAGGCATTTTATAAATACAGTAAAAGAAGCAAGAAGATGGGGATCTTCTTCAGATAAACTTGTAATATTTGCAGGCGCGTGTCAAAGCTTTTACGAAGCAATAATAGCATCTGGAGCAGACTTTGCATCATCACCGGGAAGGATTTTAATAGATTTCGTTGATCCATTAATTGTAGCAGAAAAAATAGCTATTGCAGATGAATGTAGATTTGTTACAAGCAATGAAATTTCAAGAGAAATAAAAGAAGGTGTAAAAGGAGTAAGTGGCGTTGGAGCCAGGGGAAAAAAGAAAATCATAGGTTAGTAATAACAATGTAACAATAATGTAACATAAATGTAATAAAACAAAACCAAAGCATGAAAATACTTACAGTACCAACAATTACAAAAGATAAACAAACTCCATTCTTTTTTGACATTTTTCATACCCGATGATATAATAACGCTAACCAAAATAGTGAAGGTGCGTGATTATATGATCTACAAAAATGATATTTCTTCATTAAAAGAAGAAATAGGAGAAAAAATTGGACAAAAGATAATTGTTAAAGGATCACTTGGGAGAAACAAACCTTTTGAAGAGGAAGCTGTTATTAAAGAAACATACCCTAACATTTTTGTGGTAAAGTATGAAGAACATGACACGAATGTAAGTTACAGATATACAGACATACTTACAAGAGATTTAGAGGTTTCCGTTTTTGATGGAGAAGGATATTGTCCATTAATTCCACCAATACAAAAGTAAGATAATTGGCTGTTAGCGAAATCTAAGATTTCGACAGCCGTGAAAAAATTCCTAATTTATTAGGAATTTTTTTTGTCCTTCTTAATATAATATATATTATTAAACTTTTAAGGAGGGATTTTATATGCCAGTAGAAACAGAAAAAGAGAATGTATGTATAAACCAAATAATTGGACAAAAGAGAGCAGAAACATTCGTAGAGGGAGATGTTATTGTAAATGATGTTAAACCAGATGTCTTAAATATAATAAGCGCAAATGGAATAGCATGCGTATATAAAAAAGAAGTAATGGATGGAAAGATAAGAATAGATGGTAGTGTAAATACATACATTATATACCTAGCAGACAGTGAAAACGGCAATATTAGAAGTCTAAATACAGTATTAGACTTTACTCAAATAATCGATATTGATAATTGTAGACCAGATATGATTTTAAATGAAAGTGTTTCAGTTAAGAATATTGATTGCAGAATTATAAATGAAAGGAAAATAAGTATAAAAGCAAGTTTGGATGTAGAAGCAAAACTATACTCTAATGAACAAACAGATATTATTACTGGCATAACAAATTTTGATGATATGCAAACATTAAGTAACAATAAATGCATTAGTTCATTGGTAGGAGAAGGAAATACAAGAGTATATGCAAAAGATACACTTTCAGTAGACAGTGTAGACGATTTAGCAGAAATAATGAATGCAAGTTTAAAAATAGTTAATAAGGAAGTAAAGTTAAGTTATAATAAAGTATTGGCAAAGGCAGAGGCAGAAATTTGGATAATGTATTTAACAGAGGACAATAGAATAAATAATGTTAGCACAAAAATACCTATAATGGGATTTATAGATATAGAAAATATAAATGATAATAGTATTTGTGATGTTGATTACAAATTAAAAAATTTAATAATAAAACCAAACAATGGGGAAACTCATTCAATTTATGTGGAAGCGGAAATGGAATTAAGTTGCTTTGCGTATGAAAGTAAAGAAATTAATTTAATAGAAGATATGTATAGCATATCACAGGATGTTGAATTTAATAAAAAGAATATAACAACAATAGCAGGAAAACAAAATATCAGACAAGATTGCAATATAAGAGAGCAAATTTCAATGCCAGAAGTAGGCTCAAATAAAATATATTGTGCAAATACAAAACCAATTATAAACGATACAAAAGTAATGAATGGAAAAATATTGTATAGTGGAGAATTAAGTATAGAGTTCTTGTATGAAGTTAGCAATGGTATGGAAGCTAAAAGAATAAACTTGCCATTTAATTTTGAAGCACAATCAGACCTTATAGAAGCAAATAACAATGTAGATACAGATTTGACAGTAGAACAAGATAATTTCGTTATTGTATCAGATGGAAACATAGAAGCAAATATAACAATGCAATTTAATATAGGCATTTCAAAAACAGAAAAAATAAGCATAATTGATGATTTAGAGGTTAAAGAATGTAGACAAAACAACATTTATAGTATGATAATCTATTTTGTAAAACCAGGAGATACTTTATGGAAAATTGCTAAAAAGTTTAGAAGTACAGTAGAAGACATTGCAAGAGTAAATGGAATAGAAGACGAAAACAAGATTTATGTAGGACAGCAATTATATATACCAAAATATATAAAGAAAAGAATAGCAGTGTAAAAAATGGATAGTATTTATTCACGTAAAAGAATAAACATTCCTAAAATAAAAGGATTTTATACGAAAAACAATAATAAAAACAAAAAAATCTTAACAGTTTGCGTAATAGTATGCATAAGCGTATTAACATTTTACAGTATATTAAAGTCAATTGATCCAATATTTGATGGCTTATGCATACAAAAAGCAAAAACAATTGCAACAGAAATAGTAAATGCACAAAGTAGTGTTGCATTAGGCAATATAGACTATAAAGATATTGTATCAGTAGTAAAGGACGAAGCCAATAATACAAATATATTAAAAACAGATGTGGTAGTTATAAATAAAATTGCCTCAGATGTAGCTTTAGAAATAGAAAAAGAGCTCCAGAACCTAAAAAACGAAGAAATACGTATTCCAATTGGGGCATTAACTGGTAATAAATATTTAGCTGGTATGGGCCCGGGAGTAAAGATAAAAATTATACCAACAGGAAATATAACAACAGAATTAAAAACAGAGTTTCAAGCACAAGGAATAAATCAAACAATGTATAGAATATATTTAGAGTTAAAATGTGATACAAATATTTTAACTCCATATAAAACAATACATGAAGAAATTGTAAATCAAGTATTGTTAGTAGAAACATTAATAGTGGGAGATGTGCCACAGACTTACTATAATTTAGAAGGGTTAGAGAAGAAAAATACAATAGATATAATAGAATAAAATTCTAAATTTTGCTTGCTTTTAATTCTAGTATGTGATAATTTATAAATTGTAAGAATAGAATTTAGGAGGAATGTAAAATGGCAGATTTAAAAGGAACAAAAACAGAAAAAAATTTAATGCAAGCTTTTGCAGGAGAATCACAAGCAAGAAATAAATATACATATTTTGCTAGCAAAGCAAAAAAAGAAGGGTATGAACAAATAGCAGCAATATTCCAAGAAACAGCAGATAATGAAAAAGAACATGCAAAAATGTGGTTTAAATTATTAAACAATGGAATATCATCAACAGCAGAAAATTTGAAAGCTGCAGCAGAGGGGGAAAATTTTGAATGGACAGATATGTATGACAAAATGGCACAAGAAGCAAGAGAAGAAGGATTTGACCACATAGCTGATTTATTTGAAGGTGTAGCAAAAATAGAAAAAGAACATGAAGAAAGATATAAAAAACTACTAGAAAATCTAGAAAACGGATTAGTATTTAGCAAAGATGGAGATAAGATTTGGAAATGTAGAAATTGCGGACATATATGTGTTGGAAAAGAAGCACCAGAGGTATGCCCAGTATGTGCACATCCAAGAGCATATTTTGAAATTAAAGCAGAAAATTATTAAAAACAACAAAAAGAAGTGAACTTTATATGGTTCACTTCTTTTGTTTTAATATAACTTTACAATAGCATGTAATTTGCCATCTAGTTTATCTTTAATAGAAATTATATATTCATTATTACTTGTGTGAGCACAGAAAAGACTAAGAGTATCACCAAGAGTAGCTTGATGCTTATACATAATTTCTACATTTGAAAATTTGTTATTTTTAAATACTTCTAAAGGTAATGCCTCATAAGCATAATCTAAATAATATAAATTATTTACATGATGATTTGTGTCAATATCCCTTCTTTGAACAGTGTAATCCAAAACAAACTCAGAGTTTAGAGGCTCTTTTATTTTTTCTTCAAATTTTTCAGGGAAAACTTCTTTATTAACTTGAATGTATTTTTCATTTACTCCATCTGTAACTCTACTAATAGATTTATTATTTACATTAAATAAAACCCATTTAGAACTTGCAATTGCAACAAGATTATAATCGTTATCATAAACTTCAAAATCTCTATATACAAATAGAGGAGTTTTCTTTCTAGTCCAAGTTTTAATTAAAAGATTAGTGTTAGTTTTTGGACGAGTAAAAACTTTAAGTTTCCAATTTAAAAGAATCCATGCAAGACCTGTTTTAGGAGTATCATTTACACCATAACCTAAAAGCCCACAGTGAACACCTGCAACTTCTTGCAATAAACGCAATAATCCTTTATTAGTTACTTGGTTATTTTCATCAACATCAGAATAATTAATTGTTAAATTGTGAGAGTAAATATCAAGATTCATAAAAGCCCTTCTTTCTTTATATAAAAATATATCATAAATCATAATTCTTTTCAAACAAATATAATAAAATAGAATTATTAAATTTGTGTGAACTGTAAGCTAATAATTGACATTAGCTTATATAAAATATAAAATTAATTAATAATAGAAATAAACAGGAGGAAAAAGTTGAAAGTAAAGTTTAATGTAATTGGCATGTCATGCAGTGCATGTAGCAATCATATAGAAAAAATAGTCTCAAAACAAAAGGGTGTAAACAGTGTAAATGTTAGTTTAATAAATAACAATATGATAGTAGATTTTGACAAGAAGATAATTACAGAACAAGAGATTATAAAAGCAGTGCAAAGTATAGGATATGATGCAAATACAAAAGGAGGACAAAATAAAAGCAACCTAGATAAAATGAAGCGCAGAGTTATAATATCATTTGTATTTCTAATTCCACTTATGTATGTTGCAATGGGACACATGACAGGATTACCATTACCACATATATTCCATAAAAACTTAGTCCTATTTAGCCTTGTACAATTAATATTAGTTGCACCAATAGTGTATGTAAATAGAAAATATTATACTTCAGGTTTTAAAGCATTAATAAAAAGAGCACCAAATATGGATTCACTAATTGCAATAGGTTCATTTGCTTCAATTATATATGGAATTTTTGCAATATATAAAATATGGCAGGGAGAAAGTAGTTATGCAATGAATTTATATTTTGAATCTGCCGGAATGATATTAACATTAATAACTTTTGGAAAATACCTAGAAACAAAAGCAAAAGATAAAACTTCAAATGCAATTAATAAACTATTAGATTTAACTCCTAAAAAAGTTACAGTTTTAAGAGAGCAAAAAGAAATAGAAATACCAATAGAAGAAGTAAAAGTTGGAGATATAATTGTTGTAAAACCAGGGGAAACTATTGCAGTAGATGGAGTAATAATAAAAGGTCAAACATATATAGATGAGTCAACAATTACAGGAGAGCATATACCAGTAAAAAAAGAAATAGGAAGTAAAGTAATCTCTGGAAGTATTAACAAAAATGGAGCAATAGAGTTTAAAGCAGAAAAAGTAGGAGAAGATACAACAATATCACAAATAATAAAACTAGTGGAAGAGGCAAGTGCCTCAAAAGCACCAATTGGAAGATTAGCAGATAAAGTAAGTCGGGGTGTTTGTACCAATTGTAATTACAATTGCAGTAATTGCTACAATTATTTGGATACTATTAGGATATCCATTTGAATTTGCACTTTCTATTGGAATATCAGTTTTAGTAATATCTTGCCCTTGTGCTTTAGGACTTGCTACGCCTGTTTCTATTATGGTTGGCACAGGAAAAGCTGCTGAAAATGGAATATTAATAAAATCAGCAGAAAGTTTAGAACTTGCACATTCAATAAATGCAATAGTTTTAGATAAAACAGGAACAATAACAGTAGGAAAACCACAAGTAAATGACATATTTGTATTTAACAATATGCAAGAAGGCGAACTACTAAAAATAGTAGGAGCAATAGAATCAAAATCTGAACACCCAATAGCAAAAGCTATATTAGAAAAAACAAAAGAAGTTGAGGCTTTAGAAGCACAAAATTTTCAAGCAATTGAAGGAAAAGGAATAAAAGCAAGCATAAACAACAATACCTATTTTGCTGGGAATGAAAGTTTGATGAAAGAAAACAATATTAAACTATCAGAGGCAGAAGGTATATATCAAAAATTATATGAACAAGCTAAAACAGTAATATTTGTATCAGATGATGAAAAATTGCTAGGAATTATTGCAATATCAGATACTGTAAAACAAACAAGCATAGAAGCAATAAAAGGCTTTAAAGATTTGAAAATAGAAACATATATGCTAACAGGAGATAATAAAACATCAGCACAAGCAATTGGAAAAATGGTAGGAATAGATAATATTATTTCGGAAGTTTTACCACAAGAAAAAGAAAGTAAAGTGCGTAGTTTACAAGAACAAGGAAAAATTGTTGCAATGATAGGTGACCGGAATAAATGATTCACCAGCACTTTCAAGAGCAAACGTAGGAATTGCAATTGGCGCAGGAACAGATATTGCAATAGAATCAGCAGATATTGTTCTAATAAAAAGCAATTTGACAGATGTAGTATACTTATTAAGGTTAAGTAAAGCAGTTATAAAAAATATAAAAATGAATTTGTTTTGGGCATTTTTCTATAACACTATTGGAATTCCACTTGCATGTGGTGTGCTATATAAATCATTTGGAATATTGCTAAACCCAATGATAGCAGCATTAGCAATGAGTTTAAGTTCAATATGTGTTGTAACAAATGCACTAACATTAAGAAGATTTAAGATAAAAGAAGAGGTGAAAAATATGACAAAAACAATATATGTAAAAGGAATGCAATGTGAACATTGTTCAAATGCGGTAAAAAAAGAATTACTAACATTAGAAGAAGTAAATAATGTAGAGGTAGACTTAAAAACAGGAAGAGTAGATTTAGAGTTATCGAAGGATATAGATAATGAAGTATTAAAGAAAAAAATAGAAGAAGTAGGATATACAATGTCTTAATAAAGAGAAAGGAGTGCTCGAATGCACTCCTTATCACTTTTATGCAACTATGCGTTCATCATAGATTAAAGCATGAGTATTCCAAAAAGTGATAGCTCTTTGCTCTTCAGCAGAGCCAGGAATAATTGCCGGATCCCATGGTTCTCTTTCAGAAAGTATGCCAATGAAGTATGTTACTAATATGTAATCTCCATCATCACATTTTCTTAAAATAACCACAAGACTTGAGCAATCCTCAGCTGTTCTGCCTAAAACCAATGGCGTAGGACCTTTGCGACCCTTACGACGAGCCATAATAATTGTGTCAGTATTATCTACTTTAACACAAGTTGTCTTGCCAATAATCCGCCCAAAGTTTATAGTTTCCTTTACATAGTCTTCACAAGTGGAGATATGTAAAAGAGCCTCTTTCAAAATGTCTTCTGCAACGGGATGGACAGAGCTATGGTTGTCATTTCGGTCAAAGACCTTAATACCATTGTCTGTAAAACCTACAAATTTACCTTTAGTTAACATAGAATTACCTCCAAAAATTTGTAGTGCTTCCAAAAAGCTTCTCTATTCAATTAAAAGCAATTCGCTTTAAATTTGAATTCAAAAAGTCTTTTGAAAACACTACATAAAATAATATAATAAAATTATAGCACACTTTACATAAAACTTCAAATTAAGTAATGTATTTATCTATTAATTATAACTATTACTTATAATACTATTCCAAGTTATAAATATAAATGCTATAATATAAAAAGAGGTGATAAACTTGGAAATTAATTTAGAATTATATAAAGTGTTTTATGAAGTTGCAACACACAAGAATATATCAAAAACAGCAGAATATATGAATATATCACAGCCAGCAATAACACAGTCAATAAAAAAGCTAGAAAATATTTTGGGCTTACCATTGTTTTACAGAAAGAATAAGGGAGTGGAACTTACAGAAGAAGGAAAAATTTTATTTGAACATATAAAAAACAGTATAGAAACAATAAACAATAGTCAGAATATATTTTCTCAATATATGAATTTAGATAAAGGAAAAATAAGAATAGGTGGTTGGGATACATTAATAAATTCTTTACTAATGCCAATATTAAAAGAATTTATTAAAAAACATCCAAATATAGAAATACAAACTTTTACGGGAAAAACAGAAGACCTAATGCAAAAACTTGCAAATGGTGAATTAGATATTTTAGTTTGTAATTTACCAGAAAATATTAAAAGCTATAGAGATATCAATTTTATACCAATAAAAAATGCAAAGTACTGCTTTTTTGCAACAAAAACATATATAAAAAATAATAAAATTAAGACTGTAGAAAATTTAAAGCCAAATCAGTTAATAGTTCCAAATAAAATGACAACAAGGGGAAGAATATTAAAAGAGTTAGCTAACAATAAAAAAATAACAGAGGTTAAGGCAAATTATCAAATAACAACAATAGAATTAATGAAATCATTCGTATTAAATAATATAGGAATTGGGTTTACAAATATAGAAGATATAAAAGATTTGTTAGAACAAAACAAAGTAGAAGTAATAAAAGAAGTAGAAAATAAAAATGTACAAGAAGGATTTGCAGTATTAAAAAAAGAATTAATGAATAATTGTACATATCAATTCTTAAAAGACATAAAAAAATTTTATAAAGTATAAGGTGGAAGAATCAATACTAAAAAAGTATTGATTCTTTTTTTGATATAAGTACAACTTATATACAATATAAAAAATGATAATTTTACAAATATTGCAATACATGCTAAAATAATTATGTAAACGGAAGGCGAAAACAAATGCTTATACATTGTATAAGAAAAAACAATTATACATTAAAAAATACATATTTTATAATTAGATTAAAGATAGTAAAAAGGTGAGAAAGAGTGAACATTAGCTTAGAGAATTTTAAAGTATTTTATAATGTAGCAAAATATAAAAGCTTTTCCGAAACATCTAAAAAAATATATATATCACAACCTGCTATTACACAAAGAATAAACATTTTAGAAAATCAACTAAACTGTAAATTATTTTACAGAAATGCAAGTGGAGTAAGACTTACAGAAGAAGGAAAAAAGTTATTTGAAGACATAAAAAATAGTATGGAAACAATGGAAAAGGTAGAAGAGAATTTTTATGATTATATAAATAATAAAGTGGAAGAAGAAACAATAAAAATTCAAACAACAAATTCAAATAATAATCTATACATATACAGCAAAATTATAAAATTATTAGCAAGTAATGAGAACATAAAAATTAAGATTTTAGAAAATTCAAATATAAAATCTGGTTTAGAAGCACTGTCAAATGAAGAAATTGATTTATTAATATTTGATAGACCATATAATATAAGAAAAAATAACATAAAAATTGTACTTCAAGATAAATTAGAACAGGTGCTATATACATCAAAAGAATATCTTGAAAATAATAAGATAGATTTATATAAGAATAATAATTGTAATTACATTCTACCAACAAAAGGAACATTAGAAAGAGAACAACTAGACAAATATTTTTTGAAAAGCAAAATAAATATAAAATCAATTAGTGAAGTAGATAATTATAATATAAGAAATTTATTTGTAAGTAATAATTTAGGAATAGCAGTAGGAATAAAAGAAAATATAAAACAAGAATTAAACAGAGGCTTATTTATAGAAATTCCTTTGAAAGAAAAGTTACCTACATATAACATATATATAGCAAAGTTAGAAAATAATAAAAAAATAAATCAATTTATAAATATTGCGTAAAAGTATTAAAAAAGGGGAGAGATAAAAATGGTAAGTGTAGCATATAGCGAGGCAGCAGTAGAGGTTTTAGATATTTTAAAACATACAAGGAAAGAAGACGTGAATAAGATTCCAAAAAAATTTATAGAGTTTCTTGAAAATAATAAATCAAAAACATATATCGCAAATTTAGACCATACAAAAACAATAAAAGAAATGGAATTAAAACCTAAGACACAAGCATTGCTTGGGTTAATATATTTAAAGTATTGGGCAAATGAAGAAGAAAAACTAGAATTTAGAAAGAAAGCAAGAGAAAATGAGGTTAACTACCAAAAAGAATTAAATGAAAAGTATAATCCGGATAATTTGTTTAAGAATAAAGAAAAAATAATTGCAAGTGACGATAGTAAAACAAATATGACATTACAAAAAGTAAAAAAAGAAACCTTTATACAAAGAGTAATACAAAAAATAAAAGAAATATTTAGGAGGTAAAATCGTGAAAACCATCGATGAAATTTATAGTGATTTATGTTTAAAGGGAAAATATGAGGAGAAATATGAGTGGAAACAAAGAGGAAGATTTGCAGAAGGAGATCGTAATTCCATCTATAAAGGCGGAAGTCTAGACATTTGTGAATATTTATCAAATCAAATGAGAAAAAATGGTTATGAGACATATATAGTGTTTACCAAAAGAGACCATAAATTTTTACATGCAGCTGTTGTATATAAAAATAGTGAAGGAATTGAATATTATATTGCAGATCCTACTACGGATTTAAAAGCGTTTGCCGAAAAGGGATTAAACAATGTATTTGTAAATTCAATGTACCTTTCAGATACAGATAAAGAAAGAGTAAAATTATTAAAACAGAGTAAAAACCAAAAAAGAAATATAGATGAATTTATTGAAGAATTTGGACCTATTACTTTAGACAATATACTTTTAGAAGAACAATTAGAATATTTTAGTGATGCAGGTGAGCTTAAAGATGGAATAAAAAGAGCAAGGCACTTTAATTATGACGGATTTAATAGATATGGGTTAAATAGGAATGGTACTTATTATAATAATGAAGGATATAATAATGATGGATATAATTATAAAGGAATAAATAGAAGAGGATTTAACAAAGAGGGATTACACTATAAAACAAATAAACCATATGATGAGAAAGGTTTAAATAAAAGTGGAAGATTTGACTATGACGAAGATGGATATAATATATGCGGCTTTAATAGATATCAAAGACATAGAAATGGAACATATTATGATGATGAAGGATATGACTATAGAAGAATAAATAAAAAAGGATTTAACAAAGAAGGGACACATTATAGAACAGGTGCTCTATTTGATGAAAGAGGATATAGAGAAAATGGGGAATATTATTATGATGAAGAAGGGTATGATTATAGAGGATTTAATGAATCAGGTAGGGATAGAGACGGATATGATAGGAACGGATTTAATGAAGAGGGAATTCATAGAAAAGGAACAAAATATGACGAGAACGGTAGAGATAGAGATGGATATGATAAAGAAGGCTATGATAGACTAGGTTTTGACAAACAAGGATATAACAAAAAAGGATACAATCAATATGGAGTAAATAGAGAAGGCATTAATATAGATACAGGAAAAATAGATGACAGAATTGTTCTTGTACAAGAGTTTGTAGACAGTAACACTAGTAAACAAATGTATTGTAAACAAAAAAATATAAATCTAAATGAGTTTAATAAGCTACTTAAAGAAATATTTAGTATATATCCAAATATTGATATAACAAAAGATTATATAGATAGAGAAGCAAAAAAAAGTTCAGCAATTTATTTAGCAAAAAGAGAAAAAATTGCAAATGGATTAATAAGTGGAGAAATAACTTTTGATGAGTACTGCAAAAATAATAAAGGAATAAAATTTGAGGACTTATTAAGTGAGCTACAAGGAACTGAAGGTGAAGTTAAATTATATAGACTTTTTGGAGAAGCTTTTACTAGTAAAAAATTGGATATGATGGACTATATTAACATATTTGAAAAAGGTAAATATGATAACACTGTATACAAGAGAACTATGCAAAAATTTATGGATTTTGAGAAGGAGTGTTTAAAGCATAAAGAATTACTAGAGATATATAGAAAATTAAAAAAGGAAGAAACAAGATTAGGAAAATATAAAAAACAATTTAAGAAAGACGAATGTCAAAAAATTGGATGTATAAATAAAGAAACAGGGGAGATAGATTTTATAGAAATAACAGATGAACATATACAATATGCAAAGCAATATTTGTATGACAATGGGAAATATATTTGTAGTAGTAATATGCAAGAAGTTTTTGAAATGCTTGCACGCAAAGAATTAAAATTTGAAGATATTAGAAAATCAGAACCTTTAGTAGAACACACCTCACAAGAAATATTAGAGGGAATATCAGCACGAGAGGGGAACATAGAAGAAATACTAAATGAAACATTATTAGAACAAGATAGAGAAAAAGAAGAAGAACAAACACAAAGTGATAACTAACAAAATAAAGAAAGAGGTATATTATGGAAGAAAAAACTTCAATAAAAAAATTGAAAGAAATGATAAAAGAGTATTTAATAGCACAAGAAGATAGAACAAGACTTATTATTGATGGATGGAAATATGAAGAAAATGAATATGAAATACAAGAGATAGGAGAAAGAATAAGTGAATATGAGGATGAACTAATATATGTAGAAAGAAATAATGAAATACTAAACAAGGTAGAAGAAAAACTAAGAGATTTAAAAAAGCAAGTTGGTGGCGAGGTAAGTACAACAGAATATATAGCCGGAATTTATCCAGAAGCTATAAATGATATAGTAGATGAAATTTTAACAAATGAACTTATAGAACAGGATAAATTAGAATTAAAAATGAAAGATGCAAAAGTATACACTAAAACTAAAGAGGAATTAGAAGGGGATTTAGATCCAGAATGTTCTACTTATAATGCAGATATGTGTTATATTGGAGAACCAACAGATAAAGTTACAGTAATGGAAGGAATTGATAATAAGGGCAAGAGACAAGTGGTTTACTATTACAGTTATCCAAATTGGGGTGAAATTATTAGCCAAAGAAGAAGCCATAATGAAAAACAAGATATAGAATTGGTAGAAAGAAAATTTTTAAAGGATACTGGAAAACGTATACCTTTAGATAAAGAAAGTATAGTATACCAATATGACAAAAATGGAAGAAAAAAGATTGCATTAGGAGATAATGGTATTGTTGGAGCAGAATATTTTGAGTACGATGAAAATGGTGAAATTAAATTGATGATTAATGAAGAAAGTATTCACCAGTATTTAAGTGATGGAGAAAAAAAGTATTATATAGTGGATGGCTACTTTAAACCAACTAACAATGGATATACTCTACTTCCAAGCAAAAGTAAATATGATATAGAAAAGGAAGAGATCCATAGAATAGTGGGTGGAGATTTAAGTCAAGAAGAAAAAGAAAAAATCCTATCTGAATTAACACCAAAAAGGCAAGAAGAAGTACTTAGAATTTTAAGAAGTATGGAACCAATATTTGAATACTACCAAGAATTTGATTCTACAAATACAGAAAAAAGAGAGAAAATAATATCTTGGTTTAATGGATTTTCGAAAGATTTAAAAATAGATGGAAGAACTAATAAACATACTCCACAAGAAATATCAAATGGAATAAATGTAAGAGAAGGGCAAATAAGAGAAGTGGAAGAGGAAGCAGTAAAAGAAGTGGAAGAGCGAAAAGACAAAAATGCTCAAACTCTTGGAGAAGAATAAAGTACTAAATCAAAATGTTGACATGAAAGATTTAATACTATATAATTCTATTAAACTTAAGAGGAGAGTAAATGTATGAAAGAGCAAGAAAAATTAATAGAAAAAATAAAAAGATTAGAAACCAATGGGATTGTTGAAATGATTAAAACAGGTCAAATACCAGAAGCTCTATTAGAAGATTCAAAGTTTATGGAAGAGCTAAAAAAATCAAATCCGCATGTTGAAATTGCTCTAAAACAATTGGAAATGGAACAAGATGAAAAGATATTAGAAGAAGAAATATCTGAAGTAGGATTAAAAGACGTTATACAAGATGAAGAAAAACTAGAAAGGATTCCAAGAAAATATAAAGAAGAATTATACGGCATTGCAAAAGAATATGAGGAAAGTGGAGAATACCAAAAAGCAAAAGCTATATACCAAAAAGTATCAGACTTTGGAAAGAGCCAAGTAAATAGGTTCTTAGAGAAGTTTAATAAACATGAAAAAAATAGAGAAACAACTTATTATAAAGCAAGATATTCTTATTATATGTGTAAAATAAAAAATGGAGAAGAATTAACAGAGCAAGAAAAAGAGGACTTAGAAAAAATAGTATATAATGATAAGGATAAGAATGCACTAGAGCTTTTAACTCCAGGTAAATTAAGTGATATGGATGTATTTCGCTCATATTTTAGAGACATAACAATAGAAGAATTTGAAACTGGTGTATTACCAGAAGTTGCTAAAAAACAAAGGAATCACCCAGATAATCCTAATCCACCAACTGATTCTAAAGATTATCCAGAAGAATTGAGCCCTGAAAAAAGATGTAAATTTATAAAAGAAAATTTTAAAATTAAAAATATAAAAATACCAGTAGAAGAGAAACTCGCAGGGTATGTACTTTTTGAGATAGAAGATAGTGATGTTATAATAGTTGAGAAATTATTCATGTTAAACAAACAAGGAAAAGAAGTACCATCAAACAATGCTGCAACATACCTAGTACACAAAGATGCAAAAATAGAATTAGACAAAATAAGCCAAACTATATTGTATGATAGCAAGGCAAAAGAGCAAGAAAAGGGAACCAATTTAATACAAAGTGTAAATCATAGAGGATACGGATATTATGATAGACTTTTAAAAAAATTTAAAAATGTAGAAGAAAGAGGTAAATATAATCAAATAGAAAATGATAATATAGTTCCTGCAGAAATTCAAACAACAGAAAAGGCTGATGAAAATGCACATAATGAAGAGAAAACAAAAAAAACGGAGCAAGCAGAAACAGAGCTAGATTCAAAAGAAGATATAGAGAGTCTAGAAGATATATCAAAATTAGATGAAAAGCAAAGTGAAGACGGAAAAACAGAGGATGATGCACAAGAAATAAAAAAACAAGAACCAGAAGTAACAGAGAAACAGTATAGTTTAGATGAATTAGCAGATATGATAGATCTTTTTGACGAAGAACACGCTGAATTTGAAAGACAACAACAAGAAGTACAACACAAGATTACAGAAATGTTAGAACAAAATCAAACATCAATAGATAGTATAGGAACAGAAAAAATGACAGCAAAAGAAGCATTACAAATATTAAGAGAGCAGAAGAAAGTTTTAAGTAAGCTAGAAGAAGAACTAGAAAAAATATCATCACAAGATAAAGAAAATAGACAATTAAGAGATAAACTAATAGGTGAATTAAAATCTAGAATGCAAAAAGGAGAATTGTAAATGCAAGAGAATAATCAAATGACAAGATATAAAATTAGTTTTTGGGATAAGATTAAAAAAGAAATTAGGAAACTATTTTTTAAGAATAAAGGAATCGAAATCTATAATAATAAAAAAGAAATAAAAGAAGAAAAAATATCCAAAGAAGAAGTTATAGAAACATACAGAAAAATTAAAGAAGGAATAATAAACATAGATGATTTAGAAGAGAATCTTGTGCATAAAATATTGTTATTAATGAATGAGGAGATAAAGATAAATAATCAGAGGATTAAAGAGAAAATAGATAATATGAGAATAAGTTTATACAATATAGAAATGTATAACAAAGAAATTGAAGTATTAAAGAAAAATTCCTAGGAAAGCTCCTAGGAATTTTTTGGAATAAAACTTATCTTTCAAATTCATCTTTTTTGATTTGAACTTGCTTAAACTTTATAAAGGCGTTGGCGAGTTCATTAAAAGCTTTTATAGCGTTTTCTGGATTACCGTCAGGATTATCACAACTATATGAGCGATAATCTAAAAAGTGGATATCCAAATCAGAAAGTAAAGAGCTCATTATATTAACACATAATGACTTAGAATCTTTACATTCTAAATATGCTGCTAAACATTGTTCAACCAATTCAGAACTTAAAGCAGCACCTTTGCCTTTTGAAAGTTGAGATTCAAGTAAAAGCCGGAATTTACTTTGATTGTAACTATGAGTTATATAGTATGTATTTCCGACAACCATAGATAAGACCTCCAAATATTATATTAATGCAAAATGCATCAACATAATTATAACACAGGCGAGAAAGTTATGTCAACAATACTAAAGACTAGAGATACAAAAGTTTTAATTGTGTAAAATGTATTATTACTGTATAATAATAGTGAAAAGGAGATTTAAATGAGTAATATAGAGTTATTATCACCAGCAGGGGACTTTGAGTGCTTGGTTTCAGCAGTACAAAATGGAGCAAATGCAGTATATTTTGGACTAGATAAATTTAATGCAAGAGTTAATGGTAGAAATTTTGAAGATGAAGAGCTAGTAAAGGCAATTAAATATGCAAAACTTCGCAATGTAAAAACACACTTAACATTAAATATATTAATAAAAAACAAGGAATTTGAAGAAGCCTTAAAACTAGTAGAATTTGCATACAATAGTGGAATAGATGCAGTAATTGTACAGGATTTAGGACTAGCTAAAAAAATAATGGAACTATTTCCAAAGCTTGAGGTTCATAGCAGTACTCAAATGACAATATACAATTTAGACGGAGTAAAAGAGATAGAAAAACTAGGTTACTCAAGATGTGTGCTTGCTCGTGAACTTTCAATAGAAGAAATAAAAAATATATGTAAAAATACCAATATAGAAATAGAGGTATTTATTCATGGTGCGCTTTGTATTTGCTATTCAGGACAATGCCTAATGAGTAGTTTAATAGGTGGAAGAAGTGGCAACAGAGGCAAATGTGCAGGAACTTGTAGACTACCATATTCATTATTAAAAGATGGACAAGAGAAAGAAAAAGGATATCTTTTAAGCTCGAAAGATGTATGTACATTAGATATTTTACCAGAATTAATAGAAGCAGGAGTAAAATCGTTTAAAATAGAAGGCAGAATGAAATCAAAAGAATATGTTGGAATAGTAACAAGCATTTATAGAAAATATATTGATTTAGCAGAAAGTAACCAAGAATATGTGGTAGATGAAGAAGATAGAGAAATGCTAATGCAAATATTTAATAGAGGTGGATTTAGCACAGGATATCTTAAAGGAAAACTTGGCAAAAATATGATGTATACCAAAAGACCAAACCATATAGGAACTCTTTTAGGAGAAGTAATATTATATAATCCAAATAAGGGACATGTAAAAATAAAATTATGCAAAGAGCTGGATTTAGGAGACAGTATAGCAATTGGAGATTCAAGTTGTAAAATTTCAGAGCTTATGCAAAAAAATAATAATATAAAAAAGGCAAAAGCAAATGATATAGTAACAATAGGTAGAATAAAAGGAAAAATAAAGCCAAAAGATAAAGTGTATAAAACTGTATCTATAAAACTAAACCAAGAAATGGATCAAAAAATAGGTAAAGAAAATATAAAAAGAAAAGTAAATTGCAATATAGAGCTAAAACAAGATAAAGTTATAAAACTAGAACTACAAGATATGGATACAAATATAAGTATAAAGCTAGAAGGAGATTCTGTTGTAAAAAAAGCAGATAATGCAGGAATAACTAGTAAAAGAATTGAAGAGCAATTATCTAAAACAGGAAATACGATTTTTAAAATTGAAAATATTAATATAAAAATGGATGAAAGTATAATTGTTCCAATAAGTAGTTTAAATGAAATAAGAAGAAGAGGGTTAGAAGAGCTAGAACATAAACTATTAGAATCATTTAAAAGAGAGCAAGTTAATTTAAAGTTAGATGTTAAGGAAGAAAAATTCATACCAAAAGAAGAAGTAAAAGTTACATTATGTTTGAATAAAATTAGTAAGGAAATTGATTATGCTAGTCTAAAAAATGTAGACAATGTGTATATACCATTTAAATACTTTTTAGATGAAGATTTAAAAGAAAGCATAGAAAATATATCTAAAAAATTTAGTACATATATACTACTTCCAGCTATAACAAAATCAAATTATGAAAAATTATTATATAACAATTTGCCTAAAATAGCAGAAAGAGTAGAAGGTATAGTTATATCAAATTTATCTCAGATATATGAAATAGAAAAGCTTGGAATAAATGGCAAAAAGCTAGTTGCAAATTATACAATGAACATAGAAAATAATTTTACAGTAGAAGAATTAAAAAGACTTGGAGTTTGTAAATATATAGTACCGCCAGAAGCAGAAAAAGAAACAATAAGGGGATTAACAGAAAACATAGAAAAAGAAACAATAGTGTATGGAAGAACTTTATTAATGACAACAGAATATTGTACAATAGGGACACTAAAGAATTGTCCTGCAATGTGTCAAAAAGGAAGATATACTTTAGAAGATAGAATGGGATTTGAATTTTCGATATATACAGACAGAATAAATTGCAACAATTTAATATACAACTCTAAAATAACATCAATAAGCTATAAAGACTTACAAACAGACTCAATAAGAATAGATATATTAGAAGAAACAAGGGAAGAAATCCAAAGAATTATGGATATACAAAAAAGAGGAGAAAGACTAGAAGGACAAGACTATACAAATGGAAACTTGAATAGAGAGATTTGATAGGTCAATTAGACAAAAATGCTAATATATGGTATAATATAGATAATTACGAAAGAGCAAGAAGGTGATTAGTTTGGGTAATAATAAAGCAGTTGTAGATAAGATGATAGATATACTAGCTAAACAATATAGAGAAGTACTAAGAAAATATGAAATGAATGGAAATATAGATATTACTGAACTATCTAATAAAATTATGGCTTCTCTAGAAAAAGGAAATGGAGTTGCAGAAATTCAAAACACAATAACAAATTTCTTTGATGAACGTATAGAGAGCTTTGATAAAAGAGCAGGCGAGATAGCTGCGAGAGAAGGAAAAGCTACAAAACATAAAAAAATAATGGAAGACCTTAAAGGACTAAGAGGTAAGTTTGACAAGAGTTGTGCAGAGGCTATAGTAAAACACACAACAGAAAAGGAAAATTCGCAATATCTGGATATTGCAGAAAAGGGAGTATTAATATCACCAGATTTAATAAATAAAAATAGTGTGGAAAGCTATAAAAGAGCAGTAGAAACAGCAAAAAAATTTCCAGCACAATATAGACCAGATAATATATTAGAAAGCAAGATTTTAAATCAAGTAAATAGTGGAAGAAATACAAGAAGAATATTGTTAGATGGAGTACGTGAGAAAGATCAAGCAATTATGGCAGATTATGATAAAATGATAGCATATTATTTAGTAATGGGAGGAGATAAGCCTATAAAGAGATTTTCAAGGCTTGAAATGTCAATGAAGCAATATGGGGTAAGGCCAGACCTCGGAGTCTCAATTATGAAATATGGTGATAAGCTTACAACAAGACTAGAAGAACTTTTAAAAGAAGGAAGAAAGACACCAGAAGAATGGGATATGCTTAAAAATCAAGTTCTACATAGCTTTAATGTGGCAGAAAGTATAGGAAACAGAAATGTTAACTCACAAGAACATAAGATATGGGAAGAAAGACTTATAAGGCTAGGAATACTAGAAAGAAAAATAGAAAAACCAATAGAACAAAAAGAAGAGGAAACTTTTAGAGAAAACCTAAAATTAAGTGCCGAAAAACCTGTAGATAAAGGAAAGCAAGGAGTTTTACTAGATAGCACAATGCTTAAAAGAGCTCAAAAAGCATATGAAGATACAGGGGCAATACCTTTAGGATATAAATTATCACAAGATGGTAAGACAGTTGTTAGTATAGCATCAACACTTACTCTAACTCCAGATAGTCCAAAAGACAGAATAAAAGCATCAAAAAGTAACTTGTCAGTAGAGGGACTAAAGCCAAAAGAAGAGCAAACTACAAGATAAATATTAAAATAAAAAAATTATTGTAAATTATTAGATTTGTCAAAAAGTATTTACAAAAGATAAATTTATGGTATAATAAAAAAGAAATAGGAAGCCACAAAAATGTGGTTGCCATCAGTTAGTGAATAAAAATCACATCTCTAATAGCGAGCAGAGATGTGATTTTGCTTTATTTGCTAATAATTATAGACAAAACTATAATTAAGGCAAATGCTATAATAGTAGTTATAATCCAAGCTGCAAAAAGTAATACAATAATATGTAACATTGTTTGTTCTATCATTAGCATCACCTCCTTATCTTTGGTATAAAGAGATGACAAGCCACATTCCTGCTTTTTCCTATTTCAAAAACATTATACAGAAAATGGAAAATAAAGTCAATGAAAATTGGCAAAAAAGCAACAGAAATATTGTTCTAATAATTTACAAAACATATATTATTTAATAAAGGTGGTTTTGTGAATTATAAAGAATATAACAGAGAGAATGCTGTTAAGTATGCAGAAAAATGGGCATATAGTAGAAATCCAAGATATTACAATTTTGATAGTATAGGAGGAGACTGCACAAGTTTTGTATCACAATGTGTATTTGCTGGAAGTAATACAATGAATTATACAAAAAACACAGGTTGGTATTATAATTCAATAAAAGATAGAAGCCCATCATGGTCAGGAGTTGAATTTTTACATAATTTTTTGATTACTAATAAAGGTCCAGGACCAAGAGGAAGAATAGTAGAAAGTGATGAAATTCAAATAGGAGATATAATACAATTAAAGTTTGAAAAAAGTATTTTTGAACACACTCTTATTATAGTAAACATAGATGACATATTTGATTTAAACAATATATATACAGCTTCGCATACTTATGATTCATTTAATAGAAGAGTCTCAACATACAAATTTGAAGATATAAGATTTATTCATATAAGTAATATTGCAATATGGTAAAACTTTTGTTAAAAAGTACTTACAAAAGACAAAAGCAATGATGGCTACTGATACTAAACAAGAATAATTATAATAAAAAAAGCCAAAATAAATATGGTGATTTATATGAGCATTTCTTGGTTAAAAGCTTCAAATGATAGAAAAAGTTTTAAAATATTTGAAAGTTTTGGAATGGATGTATATAGAATAAATGATTTAGAAAAAACAGACGAAAAAATAAGAGAACTAGTAGACAAAAACTATACAACTATTGTAGTTTCGAACGAAGTAGCAAGTTTTTCAGAAGATATTATAAAAAAATACAACAGAATAGAAAGCGTAAATATAATTATTGCACCAGGTCATAATAAAGATAATTACACATAAAATTAGATAAGCAAAATGGAAATTTATATGAATGATTCTAGGGACTGTCCCTCTTTTGTTGAATGACAAAAGGGGACTGTCCTGAATCGTAAATGTAATCTAATGCAAATCGTTTTCAAATGTATGCAATTAATTTTTTTCGGGCAGACACAGGGCCTGGTCCTACAGCTATAGCAATTTCTACGATGCTTTCAGGTCGACGAGGACGGCGGTTCCTACAACGTTTGCAATAAATCCCACCTCCAACATCACACCTCTCACATCAATTAAACAAATTCCATTTTGTCAAATATAAATCAGGAGTAATTTATGACTTTTAAAGAAGAAATGTATAACAGCTTTGTGTGTGATTTTAGCAACAATTTAAGACAAAAAATTCAAGGTGCAGAAATCTCAAAACTTGTTTTTTTGTGTATTGGAACAAATAGGGTAATTGGAGACTGCTTTGGACCATTGGTTGGGAGTAAACTAAAGCATTTTTTTATACACGAAGAAGGTATAGAGGTTATTGGAGATATAGAAAACATTGTTTCTTTTCAAAATGTAACAGGAATTATAAAGAAACTAAAAAATGAGAAATCTTTTGTAATAGCAATTGATGCTGCCTTATCCTGCAATAGTAATAGAATAGGTAAAATAATTGTAAATCAAAATAAAATGAATGTAGGGAATTCTATGAATAAAAAGAATCTATACATAGGAGATATAAGTATAAAAGGAATTGTTGCCAAAGACTTTAAGAATTCAAGAAATAATTTTAATGCACTCCAAAATATGCCGTTAAATATAATAATTGATATGGCAGAATGCGTTTCAACAGGAATATATAATGTAATAAATGTATAATCTCATAAAAAGTGGAAAAAATTTATATATACACTTTTGTGGGAGGATTTCAATATGAGCATTGAAAGTATGAAAAATATGGTTGTACTTAGAAATTTGCCATCAAATATAGTTGAAGAAGCTATTGTTATATTAAAACCGAATATTAAATTAAAAAACTTAGATTTGGCAGAAAATAAAACTACAAATAAAAAAAGTGAAAATAAAACAAAACAAGATTCAAAAAAATACATTGTAAATGAAGCAGAAATGATAGTTAGTAATTATTTATCAAGCATCGAAAAAGAAAAGAAATATAACTATAAAGTAAATAAAAAAATAGAAAATAAATATAAAAGAGCAAGAGGAATAGCAATATTTTTGGGAATAATGCTATTGGTTACGTTTTTAATAAAATAACTTGTTCTACAAATGTTCTAAACCCTCTTCCTTTGAATATATTTAAGCAAGAGATTGCAAAAGTATATTACAAAGGAAGAGGTGTTTTTTTATGGAAAGAACCATGAGCCCTGAGGAAAGAATAAGAAGAGCAGAAGAAATTTATTACAGAAGAAGAAACCAGAATTTGGACAGGAGTTCTATAAGAATAAGGAATGATGACAACACAGGGCCAAATTTTGTAATAATAAAAAAAATGATATTGCAAATTATAATTTGTGTTGTAATATATAGTATTTTCTATATGATTCAAAATACAGAATATATTTTTTCAGCAGATGTAATTAACAAAACAAAAGAAATTCTTTCTTATGATATTAATATTCAAAATCTGTATAATAAATCCAAAGAATACATAAATGGGATTATTGTTAAGAGTCAAGAAGAAAATAATGAAAACAATAATCAGGAATTATCGTCAGAAAACAATGATGAAAATCAAGAACAAAACAATCAAACAGAAAACACTAATTCAGAAGAAAATGCTAATGCAACGCAAAATGATAATGCAGAAAATATTGGTGGAGAAGAAGTTGCAAACGCAGATGAAAACTTAACTGAGATGGAGAAAGATGCTAAAGATATAATTGCTACAAAATCATTAATAGTACCACTAAGAGGAGTAATTACTTCAAGATATGGACCAAGAAACCCAACAGATCCAAAAGTTCCTAAATATCACACAGGCATAGACATTGCAGTAAATACAGGTACAGTTTTTATCGCATCCATGGAAGGTGTGGTAGAAGAAGTTTCATCACAAGGAAATTACGGAAATCATGTAAAAATAACAAATGGAGATGTTATGACATTGTATGCCCATTGCAGTAAGATATATGTTAATCAAGGTGATACAATAAAACAAGGTCAAGAAATAGGAGAAACTGGAGCAACAGGAAATGTCACAGGACCACATTTGCATTTTGAAATAAGAAAAGAAAATAGATATGTAGATCCAGACCTAATTTTAGATTTTTAGGGGGGATTTTAAAATGCAAATAACAATAAATTTACAGGTTTTTTTATTCATAATTCTATTTATTTTAACAAGACAAATTGAATTCTATGCATTAATTATGTTCTTTGCACTAATTCATGAGTTTCGGACATATTTTTGCAGGACTACTTTTAAAATTGAAACCAAAAAAATTAAGTATAATGCCATTTGGACTAGCAGTAACATTTGAAAGCTATGAGTATAAGAAATTAGTAGAAAATAAAAAGATAGTAATTGCTTTTGCAGGTCCATTAACAAACATATTGATTTCAATAGTTCTTTTATTTATACAAATGGACCAAAACTTAAAACAAATTATGATTTATTCAAACATATTGGTAGCTGTATTTAATTTAATTCCAATATATCCATTAGATGGTGGTAGAATATTAAAAGGAGTAATAAGAAAGAAATGTGAAGACAATATAAAAGCAGACACAATAGTAAATAAAATATCAAATATTCTAGTAATTATTTTAACTGCTGTATCTAGTATTTTGATACTATATTTAAAAAACATCTCTGTATTGTTTGTAATAATATACTTATGGATTTTAGTAATAAAAGAAAATAAAAGATTTAATATAAAGAAAAAAATCAACAATATGATTTCAAAAGAAAACAAATGTATTGACATTTAACTAATTAAATGTAAAAATAAAATAAATGGAGGATAACTAATGAAGAAATATATAAGAAATAATAAAGGAATAACAATTACAACATTAGTTGTTACAGTAATAATACTTTTAATTTTAACATCAACAGTTATAATGAAACTAGGCGACTCAAAAGATGTTAGTAAGTTAAACAATCTATATGCGGATGTAAAAATCTTAGAAGAAAAGGTTCTTAATTACTATAACAATTATGGAATGCTTCCAGTAAAAGGAGAACCGATACAACCATTGCTTTCTATGGAAGAAGGAAACAATTACTATGAAATAGATTTAAGTAAACTTGAAAACATTACCTTAAAATATGGACATGGGAATAGTACAAACAAAGATATTTATATAGTAAACGGAGATACATTAGATGTATATTATTATAAAGGAATTGAATATAAGGGAGAAAAATATTATACATACGAGTATGAGAAAAATTTATAATTAGGTCAATTACTACTATTAAAAATAACAATTTACTTGCAAAAAAAATATATTTGTGATAAAATAGCAATGTTTGAAAAATAGCATTGCTATTTTTTCCTTACTCATATTAATGTGATATGGGTTATAAGCCATAAGGAGGTGAAAGAATAATGAACAAATACGAAAGTGTTATCATTATTAATCCAAATTTAGAGGAAGAAGCTATTAAATCATTAATAGAAAAAATCTCAAATTTAATTAATACTGATGGTAAAGTTAGTTCAGTTGAAGAAGCTGGTAAAAAGAAATTAGCTTATGAAATAAAAAAGAACAAAGAAGGATTTTATGTTATATTTAAATTCGAAGCTAATCCAGAATTAATTACTGAATTAGAAAGAGTATATAGAATAACAGACGAAGTTATTAAGTTTATTGTTGTTAAAGAGGAGGAATAATACATGAACAAAGTAATATTAATGGGGCGTTTGACAAGAGATCCAGAAGTTAGATACACACAAACAAATAACACATTAGTAGCATCTTTCTCATTAGCAGTAAACAGAAGATTTGCAAGACAAGGAGAAGAAAGACAAGCAGATTTTATTAATGTAGTTGCTTGGAGCAAAACAGGAGAGTTTTGTAGCAAATACTTTAAAAAAGGACAACAAGTTGGAATAATTGGTAGAATCCAAACAAGAAATTGGGAAGATGACCAAGGACAAAAACATTATGTTACAGAAGTAGTTGCAGAAGAAGCTTATTTTGCAGATAGTAAAAGAGATGGAGAAGCATCATCAAATTTTGAAAATACATTTGGAAATACTGTATCAGAATCATCAGAATTTTCAGTATCATCAGATGATGAATTACCATTCTAAAATAAAAAGTTAAGATTTAAGAATAAATAATACAAAATTTGCAGAGCAAATTTTGAGAAGGGGGAAAACAAAATGGCAGATAGAAAACAAAATGGAAAAAACAATAAAAGAAGAAACAACGGCGACGAAGATTTCAATCCTAGATTTAGAAAAGTTAGAAAAAAAGTATGCGTAATGTGCAGTAATAAAGATTTTGTTTTAGATTATAAAAATCCAGAACAATTAAGAAAATTTGTAAATGAAAAAGGTAAAATATTACCTAGAAGAGCAACAGGAGCTTGTGCAAAACATCAAAGAGACATTACACAAGCTGTAAAAAGAGCAAGACATATTGCTATATTACCATATACACAAAACTAATGTTTTAAGAACAGATTTTATATCTGTTCTTTTTTGTTGAATAGGAAAATAGAAGATTTTCATATTCAATTGATTTCCAACCTCCAACATCTCACCTCTCAAACAATAAAAAATAATTTATAAAAATTGTAGAAATTAAAATTATAATAATATAGAATATTAGTAGTAAAACTATTTACAAGTAGGGAGTGAATTATTTGAAAATTACCGATATTGAAGAATTAAAGCAAATTGCAAATAATGTTAGAAAGGATATAATAGAAGAAACATATAACGCAAAATCTGGGCACCCAGGAGGCTCACTATCTGTTGCAGATATACTAACTGTATTATATTTTAACCAAATGAATGTAAACGAAAAAGAGCCTAATGCAAAAACAAGGGATAGGCTAGTCTTATCAAAAGGACATGTTGCCCCAGCATTGTATGCTGTACTTGCAGAAAAAGGATATTTTGAAAAAGATGAATTGAAAAAATTGAGAAAAATTGATGGAATGCTACAAGGACATCCAGATATGCAAAAAACGCCAGGAATAGATATGTCAACAGGTTCTTTAGGACAAGGATTATCTGTTGCAAATGGTATGGCACTTGCATCTAAGTTAAATCATGAAGGAGTTAGAGTGTATTGCATTTGCGGAGATGGAGAAATACAAGAAGGACAAATATGGGAAGCTGCAATGACTTCTAGCCACAGAAAGCTAGACAATTTGTGCTTAATAGTAGATAATAACAATTTGCAAATAGATGGAAATGTAGATACAGTAAAAAATATTTATCCATTAGACGAAAAATTTAAAAGTTTCGGATTTGAGGTAATTAAAGTAGATGGGCATGATATAGAAAAACTAATAAAAGCATTTGATAAAGCAAAAACAATAAAAGAAAAGCCAACAGTAATTATTGCAAAAACTATAAAAGGAAAAGGAGTTTCTTTTATGGAAAATAAAGCAGATTGGCATGGAAAAGCACCAAATGAAGAAGAATATAAAATGGCTATGGAGGAATTAAGTAAGTAGTAGGAGATGGAATAATGATAGATTTGCATATTCACACAAACAACTCAGATGGCTCAGATAGCGTAATAGATGTACTAAAAAAAGCACAAAAACATGAATTATCATACATGTCCATAACAGACCATGAAAGCGTAAATGGACATTATGAATTAAGAAATATTGATGTAAAACAATATTTTTCTGGGAAAATAATTCCAGGAGTAGAATTAAAAAATTATTATAAAGATAGAGTAATTGATATATTGGCATACAATATTGATATAGACAAGTTTAATGAATACTTAGAAAAAAATTACAAAAACAAAACACACAGAATGTTAGAAACTAAAAATTTAAAACATTTATATAAACAAGCAAAAACGTATGGATTAACATTAGATCCAATAGAAAAAATTAATTGGGACCCAGACAGCGATTGGGGAAGTGTTGTAGTATATAACGAAATAAAAAAACATCCAGAAAATGAGGCAAAAGTTCCCAAAGACTTATGGGAAAGCTTTAGTAATTTTAAAAAAGACTATGTATATAACAGGAATAATATGTTCTTTTTAGATAAAAAAGATGACTATCCATCACCAGCAGAAACTGTAAAACAAGTACATTTAGCAGGTGGAGTAGCTTTTTTAGCACATGTACATGAATATAAATGGGTAAAAGACAAGATTCAATATATAACAGAACTAGTAAAAGATAGCAATTTAGATGGAATAGAATGTTATTATAGTAATTTTACAGAAGAGCAAATAAAAGAACTGTTAGAGTATTGTAAGAAAAACCATTTATATACAAGTGGAGGAACAGACTATCATGGTACAAAAAGACCAAGTGTTGAGATAGGTGTAGGAAAAGGAAATTTGAGAGTACCGGATGAAATAATAAAAGATTGGTATAATGGATAGAGGAGGAAAAAATATGGATTGCGAAAACCTTAAAGCTACAAGACAAAGTTATGGAGAAAAATTAGCAGAACTAGGAGAAAAAAATAAAGATATAATTGTTTTAGATGCAGATTTATCAGCTGCAACTAAAACATCAATATTTGCAAAGAAATTTCCAGAAAGATTTTTTGATATGGGAATTGCAGAGCAAGATATGATAAGTACAGCCGCAGGACTTGCAACGTTTGGAAAAACTGTATTTGCAAGCAGTTTTGCAATGTTTGCATGCGGAAGAAGCTATGACCAGATAAGAAACAGTGTTGCACATCCAAAATTAAACGTAAAAATATGTGCATCACACGCAGGGATAACTGTTGGAGAAGATGGAGCAACTCACCAAATGCTTGAAGATTTAGGTATGATGAGAGGATTACCAAACATGACGGTTATGTGTACAAGTGATGATAGAGAAACAAAATGGGCAGTAGAAGAAATTTCTAAAATGGATGGACCAGTGTACTTAAGACTTTGCAGACTAAACACACCACAAATATATGGAGAAGAACAGGATTTTAAAATTGGAAAAGGAGTTCAAATAGGAAATGGAACAGATGCAACAGTGTTTGCAACAGGTGTAGTAGTTCCAGAAGCAATAAAAGCAAAAGAAGAACTAGAAAAGCAAGGAATAAATATAAGAGTAGTTGATATACACACAATAAAGCCAATAGATAAAGAACTAATTATAAAATGTGCAAAAGAAACTAAAAAATTAGTTTCTATTGAAGACCATAATATAATAGGCGGGCTTGGAAGCGCTATTTCTGAGGTGCTAACAGAAGAATATCCTGCCAAACTAATTAGAATGGGAATGAAAGATAGATTTGGAAAATCTGGACCAGCCAAAGAATTATTAAAATATTTTGGGTTAACATCAGAAGATATTATAGCAGTAGTAAAATAAATTGCAATTTTAGGTTAAATAAAAATATATTACAAAAAAATGACAATTTCTTGAAAAATGTCATTTTTTATTGCTTTTTTAAGGTATTATTATTATAATATTAATGTATATTTAAGTAAAAGAGGTCAAAATATGATAGAATTTAAAAACGTATATAAAACATACAGCACAGGAACCGAAGCCGTAAATAATGCAAACTTTAAAATAGAAAAAGGTGAATTCGCATTTTTAGTAGGTGCATCTGGTTCACGGAAAATCAACTCTTATAAAACTAATACTAAAAGAAGAAGAACCAACATCAGGAAATATAATTATAAATGGCAAGGATACAACATTTTTAAAACCTAAAAGAGTGCCATATTTAAGAAGAAGCATGGGAGTAGTTTTCCAAGATTTTAGGTTGCTATCAGATAAAACAGTTTACGAGAATGTAGCATTTGCAATGAATATAGTAAAAGCTACACCAAAACATATAAGAAGACAAGTTCCAATGGTATTATCATTAGTTGGGCTAAGTGGAAAAGCAAAAGTTTATCCAAACGAGTTATCAGGAGGAGAACAACAAAGAGTTGCTCTTGCAAGAGCATTAGTAAATAATCCATCTATGATAATTGCTGATGAGCCAACAGGAAACTTGGATCCAGAAACAGCTTGGGACATTATGAATTTGCTTAACGAAATCAATTTAAGAGGTACAACAGTAGTTATTGCAACACACGCCAAAGACATAGTTGACCAGATGAAAAAAAGAGTTATTGAAATAGAAAAAGGCGTAATAGTTAGAGATGATAGAAAAGGTGGGTATAGCAAGTGAAATATAATGTAATAGGATATTTTTTATCTGAAGGTTTTAGAAATGTATTTAAAAATAAAAAATCCACATTCTCTTGTTTGGGAGTAATGTGTGCAACAATGCTTATGTTTGGATTATTCTTTGTAATAGGACAAAATATAAATAATGCGATTAAGGGCTTAGAAAAAGAGCAAGGAATGCAGGTATTTATGTATCCAGAAGCAACAGATGACCAAATAGAAAAGCTTAAAGAAGATCTAGGAAAAATTGAAGGAATAAATACAATAGAATTTGTATCTAAAGAAGAAGGATACAATACTATGAAAAAAAGACTTGGAGACAATGCGAAAGCATTAGATGGATTTACTCCAGATTTCTTTGAAGTATCATACATAATTACATTAACAGATTTATCTTTAAATAACCAAGTGTATGAATCAATATCTAAACTAGATAATGTAAAAGAAATACAAAACAAATCAAGCACAATAGAAACTTTATCTAGTGTTGGAAAAGCAATAAGAGCTGTAACATTTACAATTTTTGCAATATTAATTTTAATCTCACTATTTATAATTTCAAATACAATAAAACTTACAGTACATGCAAGAAGAAAAGAAATTTCAATAATGAAATATGTAGGAGCAACTAATGGATTCATTAGAACTCCATTCATAATTGAAGGTATAGTAATAGGACTAATTTCAAGTATAATATCAATTTTGTTAATAGGTGGAGGATATAATTTCTTAGCTACAAAACTTGTAAACTCAGCTACATGGCAAAAACTTAGCATCAATTTATTAACATTTGGAGATTTATTAGGAGAAATAATAATTGTATACCTAGTACTAGGAGTTGGAATTGGTATTATCGGTAGCTCAATATCTATGAAAAAATACCTTGACGTTTAAGAAGGTGATGCAATGCCAAAAAAAATAATATTAACTTGTTTAATAACGCTTGTAATAACCTTTGCTATTTCTACAACAGTAGTAATAGCGGATGATTTAAATGAATTACAAGATAGAAAAAACCAGCTAAATCAACAAATTTCACAGGCAAATGAGCAAGTAGAAAATATTCAAATAGAATTAACAGATACACTACAACAAATAGACAATCTAGAACAAAAAATAGAAACATATCAAACAGAGATAGATGAAGTAAGCAAAAACCTAGAAGAAACACAAAATGAAATATCAATAGTAGAAGAAAAGCTAACAAATTTAGAAAATAACTATAAAATACAAAGAGAAACATTTCAAAATAGAATAATTGCTCAATATGAAGCAGGCGATATACAGTATCTAGATGTATTATTAAGTTCAAATACATTATCAGAGTTTATATCAAATTATTATCTAATAGGTGAAATAGCAAAATATGATAGAAATCTTTTGGATAATATAGATAGACAGAAAAAACAAATACAAAATATAAGAATAATATTATCAGAAAAAGAAAAATCATTAAAAACATTAAAAACTAATAAAGAGAATACTTCTGTTGCATTAGAAAATGCAAAAGTTATAAAAAATAGTTATGCAAAACAATTAACAGATGAAGAAAAAGAAACACAAGAAAAAATAGCAGGATATCAAAGAGAACTAGATAACTTAGAAGCACAAATTGTAGCAATAACAAGTATAAAAGTAGGAGAGGATTATGTTGGCGGAGAGTTTGCTTGGCCAGCACCAGGATATTCAACGATAACATCAAAATATGGAATGAGAGTTCACCCAATACTAAAAACTCACAGAGTACATTCGGGAACAGACATAGCAATGCCAATGGGAGCATATATAATTGCAGCAAATGATGGAATTGTTACAAAAGCAGGATATTCTACAACAGGATATGGAAACATGGTTTTAATTGACCATGGAGGCGGAGTTAGCACCTTATACGGACATGGTTCAGAAATTTTAGTACAGACTGGACAAACCGTAAAAAGAGGTGATATAATAATGAAAGCTGGATCGACAGGATGGTCAACAGGTCCACATTTACACTTCGAAGTAAGAATAAATGGTCAGCATGTAGACTCATTGCCATATATAACAGGCAAAAAAATAGAAACAAGTAAATCTACTGAAAACAGCTCTGAAAACTCAACAGAAAATCAAGAAAACGCTAACCAAAATTAAAAACGGAGGAAAAAATGAATAGTAAAAAAAGAATATTAATATCAATACTATTAGTGCTAATAATCTTATCAACAAACATTGCTGCTACTCTGGCTGCAACTAAATCAGAACTACAAAATAAACAAAACAATATAAATCAACAAATTAAAGATACAGAAAATGAAATAAGTGCAGTAAAAGAAGAAATGTCAGATACAATGAAACAAATTCAAGATTTGAATACACAAATAAGTGGATACCAATCAGAAATCGATGATTTAGAATATAAAATTGATGATTTAGAAAAAGATATTGAAGAATCACAAGAAAAACTTAATGAAGCAGAAAAAAATTATAATAAACAAGAAGAAGCATTTAAAAATAGAATAGTAGCACAATATGAAGCAGGAGAAACTACATATTTAGATGTACTATTAGGCGGAGGTTCATTATGGGATATGGTGTCTAATTGGTATGTTGTTTCGGAAATTGCTGACTTAGATAATCAAATGCTAGGACAAATGGAAAAGAATAAAAATGAAATAGAAGAAGCTAAAAAAGCTTTAGAAACAAATAAAGAACAAATAGAAGTAACAAAGAAAAATAAAGAACAAAAAGCAAGTGCATTAAAAAGTTCACAAGCAACAAAAGAGCAATATGTAAATGAATTATCAGATAGCGAAAAAGAACTAAACTCAGAATTAGAAAAATTAAAAACAGCAAATGACGCTATAACAAGAGAATTAAAAGCAATGGAAAATAAGTATGGTGATAAGATTGCTGATTTAGGCGGAACAGGAACACTACAAAAACCTGTTAGATCAGGAGTAATCACAGCAACTATGTATTACAGTAGTGGTAGATATCACGGAGCATTAGATTATGGAGTGCCAGTTGGAACAGAAGTATATGCAGCAGCAGAGGGAGTAGTACTTGCAGCGAATTGGTCAAATGGTGGATTAGGAAATTACGTATGTATACAACACTCAGGTGGAATGAGAACACTTTATGGACATGGAAATGGAAAATTCTATGTAAAACCAGGAGATGTTGTAAAAAAAGGACAGCTAATTATGCTTAGTGGAAATACAGGTAATTCATCAGGACCACACTTACACTTTGAAGTAAGAGTTTCACCATACAATTGGTCATATTGGGGAAATGATAGTAGAAGAGATCCACGAAATTATTTATAATAATTACATATAATTAGAGGCGACACTAAAATGTCGCTTCTAAAAATATATAACACATAAATTTTAATGTTGCTAATATAATATTTTTTAGGAGGCACGAATAATGGATTTTGAAAAAAGAAACAAAGCATACAAATCAATAATGCTAGTAATAGTAACAGCATTAATCACATTTTTGATTACAGCAATAGGAATGTACAATTATGTTACAAAAACGGATGCGGGAATAACAAAAATTGTAACAAGCAGTGAACCAACAAAATTAGATACAAAACTTCAATTAATAAGAAGATATTTAGAAGAGAATTTTTTAGGAGATATTGCTTCAGATGAGGAATTAACAGAATCAGCAATAAAAGGGTATGTAGAAGGATTAAAAGATGAATATACAGAGTATTTAACAAAGGATGAATATGATGAATTGATGGTAAGTGTTAATGGAAACTATGTTGGTATAGGAATATATATGACACAAGACAGATATGAGAATATAGTTGTTTTACTTCCAATAGAAGGTTCACCAGCAGCAGAAGCTGGATTAAAAACAGGAGACATTATAACGAAAGTAAATGGAGAAGAATGTGTAGGTAAAGATTTAAGTACAATTTCTAATAAAATAAAAGGTGAAGAAGGAACAACTGTAGAATTAGAAATTTTAAGAGAGAATGAAACATTTACAAAAACAATAGAAAGAAGAACAGTTCAAGTTAATCCAATGGAATCTGAAATTCTTGAAAACAACATAGGATATATAAGACTTATGGGGTTCGATGAGAATTGTCATGAAGAATTTGAGAAAAAAGTAGATGAATTAATATCAAAAGGTGCAAAATCATTAATAATAGATTTAAGGGATAATGGTGGAGGAGTTGTAGATGAGGCTACAGAAATAACAGAACTTTTCTTACCAAAAGACAAAACAATAATGATTGAAAAAACAAAAAAAGAAGGAGAACAAATTACAAAATCAGAAAAAGATGCTAAATATAGTATGAAAGTTGTAATACTTGCTAATGAAAATTCAGCAAGTGCATCAGAAATATTTGTTGGAGCAATGAAAGATAATGGAGCTGCTAAAATAGTAGGGACAAAAACTTATGGAAAAGGTGTAATGCAAGAACTTGCCCCATTAAAATCAGGAGGAGCGCTAAAAGTAACAATAGAAGAATTTAAAACACCAAATGGTGATACAATAAATAAAAAGGGAATAGAACCAGATGTAGAAGTAGAAGATGACGAAAAAACAGACAAAGATGAACAACTACAAAAAGCAATAGAAGAATGCAAAAAATAAATATAGGGTGCACAATGTGCACCCACTTTTTTTATTTCAAATTTTATTTTATTCCCAGAATTTTTTTAGCTCTATCTACGTCTTTGCTATCAGCAGGTCTAACACCTTCTAAAGGGTATTTTAAACCAAGCTTTTCCCATTTAAATTTTCCAAGTTCATGATATGGATTAATTTCAATTTTCTTTACTGTTTTTAAAGTTGATATAAAATCTTTTAATTTTAATAAATCTTTTTCATCATCAGTTATCCCAGGAATTAAAACTTGCCTTATCCAAATATCAATATTATTATCACTTAAATACCTAGCAAATGCTAACTCTTTATAATTTGGAAATCCTACTAGGTCTTTGCATTTACCACTATCAATATGTTTAATATCTAGTAAAACTAAATCTGTAAATTTAAGTAGTTCTTTTATATCATCAGTTATATCAAACATTCCAGAAGTATCAATTGCTGTTGGAATATTACGTTTTTTTAATTCTTTAAAAAGAGTTATTAAAAATTTGGTTTGCAATAAAGGTTCCCCACCAGTAACTGTAACTCCACCACCAGATGGCAAAATGTAGGCTTTATATCTTTCGATTTTATCTAGTAATTCATCAGCAGAGGTAAGAGTACCACCTACAACATCCCAAGTATCTCTGTTATGACAATATTTACATTTTAGACTACATCCTTGCATAAAAATAACAAATCTTATACCAGGACCATCAACAGTGCCAAAAGATTCTATAGAATGTATTCTAGCATATTTAGTTTTATCAAAATTTTCCATATAATTGCTCCTCTCATATCACACTTCTCACTTCAATATAAAATGTAAGACGAGGTTTTACATCCTCGCCTTAACAAATTTAAACTATATTCTGTCTTGTATTGTTCTATGAATTACGTCTAATTGTTGTTCTCTTGTTAATTTTATAAAGTTTACTGCGTATCCAGAAACTCTTATTGTAAGTTGAGGATATTTTTCTGGGTGATCCATAGCATCTAATAATAAAGATCTATCAAATACGTTTACATTTATATGATGTCCAGTTTTTTCAAAATATCCATCTAACATATTTACTAAGTTTGTAATTCTAGTATCTTCTTCTTTACCAAGTGCTGCTGGTGTAATTGCAAATGTATATGATATACCATCTTCAGCATATTCATAAGGAAGTTTTGCAATTGAATTTAATACTGCAAGTGAACCATTTACATCTCTTCCATGTAGAGGGTTTGCTCCTGGTCCAAAAGGTTCTCCAGCTCTTCTTCCATCAGGTGTATTACCTGTATTTTTACCATATACAACATTTGATGTAATTGTAAGAATTGATAATGTATGTTTTGAATTTCTGTAAGTATGGTGTTTTTGTAATTTGTTTAAGAACATTTTTACAACATCTACAGCTATTTGATCAACTCTATCATCATCATTTCCGTATTTAGGGAAGTCTCCTTCAGCTTTGTAATCAATTGCAAGACCAGTTTCATCTCTAATTACTTTTACTTTTGCATATTTTATAGCAGATAGTGAATCAGCAACAACTGAAAGTCCTGCTATACCACATGCCATGGTTCTTAAAATATCTTTATCTCTATCATGTAAAGCCATTTCTAAAGCTTCATAAGAATATTTATCATGCATATAGTGAATTGCATTTAAAGCTTTTATATAAATTTTTGCAACATAGTCCATCATAATATCGAATTTTTTCATTACTTCATCATAGTCTAAATATTCAGAAGTTATAGGCTCAAATCTAGGAGCAACTTGTTTTCCAGAAATTGCATCTCTACCACCATTAATAGAGTAAAGTAATGTCTTAGCAAGGTTTGCTCTTGCTCCAAAAAATTGCATTTGTTTACCAATTTTCATTGCAGATACACAACAAGCTATTCCATAATCGTCTCCAAGTGTAATTCTCATTAAGTCATCATTTTCATATTGAATAGATGATGTTTTTATAGATAAGTCTGTTGCAAATCTCTTAAATTCTTCGGGTAATCTTGTAGACCATAGAACTGTTAAGTTTGGTTCTGGAGCTGGTCCAAGTGTTGTTAAAGTATGAAGAATTCTAAAAGAGTTTTTAGTAACTAATGTTCTACCATCAATTCCCATACCACCAATGCTTTCTGTTACCCATACAGGGTCTCCACTAAATAATGCATTATATTCAGGTGCTCTTAAGAATCTTACTAATCTTAACTTCATAACAAAATGATCCATTAATTCTTGAGCTTCTGCTTCTGTAAGAAGACCTGCTTTAAAATCTCTTTCAAAGTAGATATCTAAGAAAGTAGATGTTCTACCAAGACTCATTGCTGCACCGTTTTGATCTTTAATTGCTCCTAAATAACCAAAATATAACCATTGAACAGCTTCTTTAGCATTCTTTGCTGGAACTGAAATATCAAAACCATATTTTGCAGCCATTGCTTTTAAGTCATTTAATGCCTTTATTTGATCAGAAATTTCTTCACGTTCACGAATAACTTCTTCAGTAAATTCATCAACATTAAGAAGATCTAATTCTTCTTTTTTCTCTGCTACTAAAGCATCTATACCATATAAAGCAACTCTTCTGTAATCACCTATAATTCTTCCACGTCCATAACCATCTGGTAGACCTGTAAGTAAGTGAGCACTTCTAGCAGCTCTTATGTCTGGTGTATAAACACTAAACACACCATCATTATGTGTTTTTCTTAAATTATGGTAGATATAATCTGTTTCTGGATCAACTTTTAATCCATAACTTTCTGCTGATTTTTCTACTATTCTAATACCACCATTTGGCATAATTGCTCTTTTTAATGGGGCATCTGTTTGTAGACCTACAATTTGTTCTAGGTCTTTATCAATATATCCTGCTTCATAAGCATTTATTGCAGATGGAGTTTTTGTGTCAGCGTCTAAAACACCGCCATTTTCTCTTTCTTTTTCATATAGTTTTAAAACTTCATCCCACAATTTTGTTGTTCTATCAGTAGGACCTGCAAGGAAGCTATCATCTCCCTCATAAGGTGTATAGTTATTTTGAATGAAATCTCTAACATTTATTTCATCTTTCCAAGCTTTACCCTTAAAATCTTTCCATTCTTGAAAATCCATTAATTTAAACACTCCTTCTAGTATATCTATAATTTAAGCATTCTCGAATAATGCACAAAATATACACCATAATATTAACATGTTAGAGGAAAAATATCAACAAAATTTTTAAAAAAATGTGTTTTATTGATTAATTTTTTATGATATACTGTTTTCAAATATGGAGGTTTTAAAGTGAAAGAATTAAAAGAAAAACTAATTAAAGCTAAAAAACTTAAATTTATTAGAAATGTAATAGTTGGAGTAGTAGCATTATTAATAGCAGCATTTATAATAAACATTGCTCCTGGATATAAAAGAGATAGATATAAAGATAAAGTTAATTTAATTATTGACGAGCATAATGTAACGGAAAATTTAAAGAACATGTTATATATAAATGAAAATAAAACAATTTATATGTCAGAAGAGGATGTAAAAAAATTCTTTGATGAAAACATATATTATGATCAACAATATAATCAAATTATAACTACATCTAATACAAAAGTTGCAAATATAGAAATTGATAAAAAGCAAATGAATGTAAATAATTCTAATGTAAATATGTTAGATGCAATTATAAAAATAAATGATAAAATATATTTGCCAATTTCAGATATGGGACTAGTATATAATATCAAAATTAAATATATTGAAGAAACCAATAGAGTAGTAATAGAAAGTCTAAACAGAGGATTAATAAAAGCAACAGTAACAGAAAATTCAAAAATTAAATTTAAACAAAGGTCATTATCAAAAGACGTGGGCGAAATAGCGAAGGGAGAACAAGTAAATTGCTATTACACAACAAGTAGAGGCTGGAGGCAAATAAGAACAGAAAATGGAATAGTAGGTTATGTAAAAGCAAACAAACTAGATAATGAATATATAATAAGACAAGACATGGAAGAAAAACAAGAAGCAAAAATAATAGAGCTAGATTTAAGCAAAAACCAATTTGAATATACAAATGAAAATGGAGAAATAAAATTATGGCAAACAATAAATTTGAAATCTATGAGTAGTGACATAGAAAAAATGTTAGAAGACTACAAAACAAGAACTCAAGTAATAGACATAGTAATGAATTTATTTAGCGAAAACGAGGTAAAAGGCGTAAACATTAACTTCGATGGAATAGAAAACAAAGAAATTTGTAAAAGATTTATAATAGAACTTTCACCAAAATTAAGAGAAATTGGAATAACAACATGCGTAACATTATCAAAAGATATGAACACAAAAGACTATAAGGATATAGTTGACTATATAGTAAAAAAATAGGAGAGAAAAATGAGAAGAGCAAAAGGTTTAGATATAAAAAAAATAATTATATGTGTAGTAGCGATTATATTGCTAATAACAATAATAGGGTTAATTTGGTATGTAGCTTCAATATCAAAAGTTAGTAGAAAGGACGATGAAATAGAGGTAACAATTCCATTAGGAAGTGGAACAAATAAAATTGCAGAAATACTTAAAGAAAACAAATTAATAAAAAGTAAAATGGCATTTAAATTATATGTAAAACTAAATAAAGTTACAAACTTTCAAGCAGGTAAATATTATTTAAAGCAAAATATGAATGTAAAAGAAATTACCCAAATGCTACAAACAGGAATAATGCATGATCCAAACCAGCTAAGTATAACATATATAGAAGGAAAAAATATGAGATGGCTTGCAAAGAAAATAGAAGAAACAACAAATAATTCTCAAGAATCTGTAATGCAAGTTTTAGAAGATGAAAATTATATAAATTCACTAATTGATAAATATTGGTTCCTAACAGATGAAATAAAACAAGATGAAATTTATTATCCATTAGAGGGCTATCTATTTCCAGACACTTATGCAATAAAAAATAAAGATGTAACTGTAGAAGAAATTTTTGAAAAAATGTTAGACAAAATGGAAGACGTTTTGGAAGAATATAAAAGCGAAATAGAAAAAAGCAAATACAGTGTTCATCAAATATTAACAATAGCATCAATAATAGAAACAGAATCAATGAATAGTGAAGGAAGAAAAGATGTATCAAGTGTTATATATAATAGACTAAACAGAGGAATGGCTATACAAAGTGATGTTACAACATACTATGCAGTAAAAGTTGATATGGGAGAAAGAGACTTATATCAGAAAGAATTAGACACATATAATGCATATAATACACGTGGACCAAATATGGAAGGGAAACTTCCAATAGGACCAGTAGCATCAGTAAGTAAATCAAGTATAGAAGCAGCACTTGAACCAAATAATACTGATTATATATTTTTTGTAGCAGATAAAAATGGGAAACTATACTTTACAAAAACTGCAAGTGAGCATAATAGAATTATAAGTGAATTAAAAGAAGAGGGACTATGGTTTGAATATTAAAAAACTCTCCTACAAAACAATTGTAGGAGAGAAAGGGGAGCTAGAACAGTGGTAATTAATTACCACTGTTCTATTATAAACGGGGCTAAGCTTTCTGAGAACTTTTCTAAGATTTGTTGGTCTTCAAACTTAATGTATATTCCCATTGAACAGAAATCACATCCAACATTGTTAAAAACAATATTTTCAGGGGGAATACCTAAATTCAAAGCTAACAACCGAATACTTTCTGAGTGTTCCTGAGAAACTTTTGCACAAAAATAATTTGCCACATCAAATCCTCCCTTTTACAAAATTTGGAACTAGATTAATATATACCAAATATTGGAAAAAATCAAGAAAAACACGTCGACCACTAATAACAAAAAACGACAAAACGAAAATGAATTAAAAAAATTAAAAAAAATGTTGACAATTAATATAAAAGAGTAGTATAATCATTCTTGCCAGTAAAAATGCAGATGTGGCGGAACTGGCAGACGCACAGGACTTAAAATCCTGCGGTTGAATAAACCGTGCCGGTTCGATTCCGGCCATCTGCACCAGATAAGACTTAAAGCAAAGCTTTAAGTCTTTTTTGTTACCCAAATGCCGGAAATCGAAAAGAAAGTTGCCAAGTTTCGAGCAGGTTAAGGCCTGCCTACATTGATAAAAATTGCATTTTACATAATCTTATGCTATAATTATTTTCAGTCTTGCATTTTGCAAGTTTTATATATAAGTTTTGAAACGAAATCGTTATGAAACTAAAAAACTATTATTTGACAGGAGGATATTAAATGAAAGCAAAAGTAAGCCGGTTGTTTGAAGTTTTTTATACATTTGTAAACAAAGAAAAAACTCGTAATTTTTTTGCGTTTATATTCTATGTTTTATGTATAATTACACTTACAAAAATTAACTTGCCACCGGTAGTGAAGTCTATCTGTATGTATTTGGTAGTCCTCGTTAGTGTACTTGGATTACCTATATATACTGTTGAATGGATGGATAAAATTTGGAAAGAAAACAGAGAAAGACCAGAAAAAAGCATAATTAAGGAATTAAAGAAAATTGGTAAAGAAATTCTAATGTTTATACCTTTTTATCTAATGTCAGCTTTAATCGTGATTTTTTTTGCAGTTGATAAACCAGCAAACCAGACAGAAATAGAAAGTACGCTTTATAAATCGTCGATTTCTAAGTTGATATTTGTAATTATACTTGCACCAATAATAGAAGAGTTTATTTTTCGGTTTTTGCCAGCTAAGTTTATTAAAGATAAATACTTATATATTGCTGTTTCTTCATTTATATTTGCAGGTATGCACGTGTTTGGCGATCCAAATCCATTTTACTATATAAAGTTTTATATTCCAATATCTTGCTATTATGGATATCGCTATTATCAAACAAAAGATATATTGGTATCAATTTCTCTGCATAGTTTTCACAATCTGATTGCAATGTTAACACTTATACTTTCATAATCCCAATGAGCACCCCAGTTCCTTGTTAGAAACTGGGGTGTGCCTATAGCCACTTTTTTGCTTAACATTAAGCTTTATGATATAATGTATATATGGGAGTGGTATTATGAATAAAGAAGAAGTAAAAAATATTTTAATATCAATAAGAACACCAGAAAATGAAAAACTAGTAAATTATTTGCTTGGAGAAATAGACGTAAGAGATGAGGCTTCTATTGAGCAAGCCACAGCAAAACTAGGTAACAATGAAGAAAGCATAAAAGACTTTTTCACAAAGAAAATTGCAGAGAGACAGTTAAATCAAAATGAAGAAAAATATCCTATTAATGATATGTTTACCTATGGAATAGCAGGAGATTGTATTCACTTACACTTGCCAACAGATTTGCACGAATCAATAGCAAAGAATGGAATATCAAAAACAATTGACTTAGTGAATTTACATTTGCTAGATGCAATTGATAAAATAAAAGTTTTAAAAGATGAAAATTTTTATAGATTTAAAGATAAAGATAGTATATATATGATATCTCCAGCAGTAATAAAAAGAGAAATAAAATTTTTAGAAGAATTAGATTTTACAACACATTCATATAGTAGAAAACAGTTAAATGATGATGAATTTGTACAAGAAAATCCAGAAGCAGGGCTTGCCGTTCAAATATTTGGAAAAGGAAAAAATGTTGGGACAGCATCAATAGGGTTTGATGTAATAAATTCAAAAGAATGGCAAGAAAAGAAAAAAGAAGTAATAGAAAATTTAAAGACAAGAGGAATAAGTATAAATACCAATAAAGAGAATGCAAAACAAGTAACAGAAAAGTAATAATAAATTTGGAGGAAAAAATGATATACAAATGGAAATACAAAACACCAAAAGAATATTCAAATATAATAATGAATAGCGATGGCGAAAGTCTAATTGGTTTATACTTTGAAGATTCAAAAGACTCGTCAAAACACGAAGCAAATTGCAAAGAAGAAAAATTACCTATTTTTGAAGAAACATGTAAATGGCTTGATACATATTTTAGTGGCAAAGAGCCAGATTTTACACCTAAATATAAAATAAACAATTTAACCAATTTTAGAAAAGAAGTAATCGAAATTATGAATACTATTCCATTTGGAGAAACCATAACATACAATGATATAGCAAAAACAATAGCTAAAAGACACGGAATAAAAAGAATGTCCGCACAAGCTGTTGGAGGAGCGGTTGGATGGAATCCAATTTGCATTATAATTCCATGCCATAGAGTTGTGGGAGCAAATGGGTCACTTACAGGATATGGAGGAGGAATAAAAAATAAGATATCATTGCTTGAAAATGAAGGCAACAACATGAGTAAATATTTTTTACCTAAAAGAAAATCAAAAGACAGTAGTAATTTGACTGAATTAACATAATATGGTATTATAAAAGTATGAGGCGACAAATTAGTCGTCGAACACTCGAAAGAGTGAAATATTAATAAATGCCGATATGGCAGAAAAGGCAGGATGAAAAAATATGGCAAGACAACCCAAGGCAGAACTACTACAATTACAAAAACAGCTTGATGAATCACAAAGTAGATTAGCAGAGCTGGAGGCACTTCTGGATGGTACAGCATTTATGGAATATGAATATCTAACAGATTCAGAAAGACTAAATCTAGAAGAGAATTGTAACTTTTTGAAAAGCATAGCAGCTGAATTAAGAGATGAAAAAGTAAAATTTCCATTAAGAAGGTTCAACTGTTGGCTTGATTCACAAAAAAATCCTAGAAATCGAACCCAAGAGTTTAGAAAAACTTTGGCAAAAAAGAAAATGGATATCGGCGAAATAATCGACATATTAGAGGAAAATAAAGATATGTTGATTGAAAAGGTCAGAGGGTTTGGAACTATATCATACGAAAGGCTTTTGAATAAGCTTAAAGAAAAAGCAAACTCTGATTAAATGGTAAAATGGCAGAAATTTCTGCCATTTTATCATTTATATAAAAAGAGAAAAATGTAACGAAAATGTAATAATTTAAACATTGACAAAAAGAAAATATATACACTATAATATTAATATAAATCGGTTTAAAAAGGAGAGAAAAACAAATGAAAAAACAAAAGGGAATAACCCTGATAGCCCTAATAATAACAATAATAGTAATGTTAATATTAGTAGGCGTAACAGTTACAACAGCAATAAATGGAGGCTTATTTGAAAAAGCAAGAATTGGAGCAAAAGGAACACAAAAAGAAGTAGACAGAGAAAAACTAAATATGGCAGTAGCATTCGCTTACGATGAAACAACAGGAAAAATTGACAAAGCAAAATTAATACAAGAATTAGGTGATGGGTGGATTGTAACAGAATCAGAAGGAACATATTTATGTGAAAATGAAAGAACAGGAAATAAATTTAAAGTAACAGCAGGAGGAGAAATAACAGATGAAGAAATAGAAAATGAAGATAAACTTATAATTAATTGCAAAATACTAGAAAGTGTTGTAGACGGAAAGACAACTAAAATGATATATTTCATACCAGAGGGAGGCTTTGATTACAAAAAAGAATTTTGTGAGTTTGCAAGTACTCTAACTGGAGAACAAACAATTACTTCAGTAGAAGATGGATGGAAAAAAATAGCTGAACAAGAAGAAATCACACCAGAAGAAATGGTTAAAGCACTTAACTCAGATAGGGGATTGACTGGCGAAAATGAATTATCAAGAGACGAATGGACTAGATTGTATGCATTAATGAATAAATTGCAAAACAACAAAGCTACAATAAAACTTAATGGAAAAAATGTTGGAGACGATGAAGCACCAGCTTTTGCTACAGTATTTGAAAGTGAAGACACAAAACTAGAAAGAACACCAATAAAAGTAACAGTAACAGTTACAGAAAATGGAGAAGAAAAAGTAAAAACTTGGTCAATTAATAATCCAATTGATGTAATTAAGCCAGGAGACAATTTCGAGCAAGATGGAACTTACTATACAGTATTATACAAAGATAATAACCATGGATTACAATTAATAGCTAATAAAACGTATGATTATAATCCATATCCATTTTATTTTAGTGAGTATGCATTTGAGCTCCTTACATACATGAATAATGCAGCTGCAAAAGAAGTTAATATCAGTAAATATGCTGAAAAAACAAGAAATGTTGGAGGCCCATTCATAGACACAGCAGAAGATAAATCAGATAATTGGCCAGCAGACGAGTATTACTTAGAAGATTGTAACCAAATGAAGAACTTAGGAATAATAAAAATGGAAAAACAACCAAATGATACAAATCCGTTTTTTAGCGGAAATAGCTATATATTAAGTTCAAGAATTGTAATACCAGATGGCGATAGCACAATATATGGATTAAGAAAGGTTTCAGCAGCAGGAGAATATGGGGACAATATATATGAGGAAATAAAGGGACGTAATACAACTACACCAATCTCTGTAAATCTTTCATTAAGACCAGTAGTAAAAATAAGTTCAGATTATTATGATTCAATTGCATTTAAATCAGTCGATGCAAATATAGCAACATATACATTTATTAAATAATAAACAACAACAAGAAAACAGGTATCCTAAAAAGGATGCCTGTTTAGCTTAAAAAGGAGCAAAAATGAAAAAAATAAATTTAGCAATATACTATACATTATTTATAATATACCAAGAAATAGTATTTTCAGGGCTAATAAACAAAACAGAAAGTGGAATATTTTTAACTGCTTTACTATCAATACCAATAGCAATAACTTTAACAATAATCTCATTACTATTTAGTAAAAAAATAAACAAAATAATAACATATATACTAACAATAGCCATAACAATACTATTTGGAGCACAAATAATATATTATAAAATATATGAAGCCTTTTTGTCTGTATATTCAATTATAAATGGCAAACAAGTAACAGAGTTTATGGATGTTATATTTAGCAAAATATTAGAAAATTGGTATGCGATACTACTTATTATAATACCACTAATAATTTTGATAATATTGAACAAAAAGAAAATATTAATATATGAAAGACAGAGCATAAAGAAAATAGCAATAGAATTTGCAACATTAATTTTAATACAAATAATAGCTTTAGTATGCATAAATACAATAAATACTAACAGTATGTATTCAAACAAAAACCTATACTACAATATACATATACCAAAATTAACAGCAAAAAACATGGGAGTATTAACAACAATGAGGCTAGATTTACAAAGATTCTTGTTTGGATTTGAAGAGAATCTGCCAATTAACTTATATGTAGATGGAGAAACTATAAAAGAGTATGAGTATAACGTAACAGACATAGATTTTGACAAATTAATAGAATCAGAAACAGATGAAAAGGTTATAAAGGTACATGAATATTTTAAAGAAAAACAACCAACAAACAAAAATGAATATACAGGAATGTTTGAAGGAAAAAATATAATTGCCATAGTAGGGGAAAGCTTTAGTTCACTTACAATACGAGAAGATATAACACCTAATTTATACAAACTATATAGTGAAGGCTTTCAATTTGATAATTTTTATACACCTGTTTTCCCAGTAAGCACAGCTGATGGAGAATATATAACAGACCTTTCTGTACTTCCAAAAGAAGGCGTTTGGAGCTTTAAAGAAATAGTAGGTAATTATGAACCATATTCATATCCAAATGTATTTAAAAAGCTTGGCTATACAACTAATGCTTACCATAACCATACATCAACATTTTATGAAAGAGATAAATATATAGAAACTCTTGGATATGATTCATTTACAGCAATAGGAACTGGGCTAGAGAAAAAAATAAATGCAGATTTATGGCCAGAAAGTGACTACGAGATGATGAAAGCAACAATAGATGACTATATAAATAATGACAAGTTTTTAGCATATTATATGACTGTTAGCGGACATCTAGGCTACTCAAAAGAAACTAATGCAATGACAGAAAGAAATTGGGATAAAGTAGAAGACTTACCATATTCAGACAAAGCTAAAAGCTATTTAGCAGCAAATATTGAATTAGATAAAGCAATAGGAGAATTACTAAACAGATTAGAACAAGCAGGAAAATTAGAAGACACAGTTATAATATTAAGTGGAGATCATCATCCGTATGGGTTAAAAATTGATGAAATAAACGAGTTATCACAGTATGAAAGAGACGACAAATTTGAAAAATGTAGAATGCCATTTATTATATGGAGTGGCTCTATGAAAGAACCTGTGAAAGTTGAAAAATTGGGTTCAAGTTTAGATATATTGCCTACAGTTCTAAACTTGTTTGGAGTAGAATTCGATTCAAGGTTACTTATAGGAAAAGACATTTTATCAAATGCTTCACCACTTGTAATTTTTTCTGATAGAAGTTTTATAACAGAAAAAGGAAAATATGATGCAATAACAAATACTTTTGTTCCAAATAAAGGTGAAAAAGTAGATGAGAATTATATAGAAAAAATAAACCAAACAATTTACCAAGATTTTAGAATGTCAACAAAAATCTTAGAATACAATTATTACAAGAAAGTGTTTAAATAAAATAGTATATAAAAATGCTATAATTGCTATTGCATTCGAGATTTCCCTCATTACATTCGGAAACTCAAATTGGCGAGAACAAAGGGCGAATTAAGTTGCCCTTTGTTCTTCTATAACTGGTGGTACGAAATTTTCAATAGCATTTCTAAGTTTTGGGTGATGAATTACAAAGTGTATAGAAGGACTAGTATCTTTAGAAACCATTACCCATTGATTTTCACAAATAGAAATTTGTATATTTCTAAAAGTATGGTTAGGATTATTAGTTAATGTATAATTCTTATTATTCTTTACATATTCATTTGTTAATTCTAAATGTTCCAAATACTCATCATAATTATAATAAATTCTTTTCTCATAAAAACTATTTGAAAGAGATAAAGTAAGAGGAGATTTATCAAAAGCCTCTTTAGAAATTTTAGAGATTTCATCTTCAAATTTGTTTGTTTTTAATATAGATGAAATTATATTTTTTTGTTCTTGTACTGCAGATTTTATAATTTCAATATCTTCATTAGAAACTTTATTACTTTTTAATATTTTTAGAAGAAGCTCATCAGAAATAGTATGAATTGGAAGTGAAGATAAAATTCTTCTTCTATTGCCATTATGTTTAGCACTTGAAGATATAAAAGCAGTAAAAGCATTTTTAGATTCTGCTCTATAAATTTCCATAAGTGGAGTAGCCTTTTTTAACAGACAGTCTGCTTTTGTCTTATAATAAGCAACTTCGTTTTTGTTATTTATTAAAGAGTACTTTCCTTCATTATGGTATCCACTAATACATTCACCAGTAAGGGCAACTGTGCCAGATACATAGTTAAAATGGCAATATGTAGAGTTAGGAATTCCCTTTAAATAATATGGAGAAACTTGACCAGTCATATATATTGGAATCCAGCTTTCTAGACCAAGCATCATTTCGTTAAAAGGCCTATCTAGATTATGTATTATATTTAAATGAAGCCCTTTTTTTAATGTCATAGCAATAGCAAACATCCACTTTTTGCCGAATTCAACATCTTGTGCCATATCTTCCATAGGCATGTCACTACACATAAAAACAGGCTCTGTAGATTTTGAAAGCACAGTAGCTTTAAAAAAGTCTAACTCGCCTTTTTTCATTTCTTCTATACCATAATAATTTTTAGAAGCTTGTTTATAAAATGGAACAAAAGGAACCTTCATCTCATCAAAATGTATAGCTTTAATATATTGATTTAAATCAAATGTATCTAAATTATTTAAGAAATCATTAATGTAATTATGAGTAGGAACAGAGTTAGTAGAAAGCCATTCCATTAATTTTAAATTGTATTTAGAAGAATCATTTAAATCCTCTAATTCACAGTTTATAAGGATAGAAACAGCCTTTTTATTATCAGGTGAGCTGTATTTTGCTACGATAAAACTAGATACTGATTCAATAAATTCTTTAGGTTTAGATGGATTTCTGTTTCCTGTACGAATTCTAGAAATAAAAGAAGAATCATATCCAATAGAACGAGCTAAATTTGCAATACTAATATTTAGAGTAGAAACAAGCTCACTAAAATTTTTGCTTAATTGTTCAAAATCGATAACAATATCACTAAGTGTATTTGCTAAAGCATTGTAAATTTCTTCTTTAGAAATATTTACTTTTTTATCAATACTTATTTTGTGCAAGCCATTAGATAAACTTTCTAGTTGTTTACTTTTTATATTTGGAGTTCTTTCTCCATTACGATAACGACTAATAACAGCAGAAGATAATCCAGATGCATTTGCTAGTTCTTGAGAAGAACATTCGAGTTGTTCTATATAATTATTTAATTTCTCACAAAAAGTCATAATAGCCTCCTAATTAGCACTTTTTTCACATTATAACATATCATAAAAATAGTAAAAAAACAATTACCAAATTGTCACGGAAAAATTGGTAAAAATTATAGAATAGAAGCTTTAATATGATAATATATGAATACAAATATAATGGGAAAGGAGTAAAAGAATGAGAAAAGTTAAAATCCTATCAATTTTATTGATGATTTGT